>Ga0116143_10001566_pt1 | contig 27093 bp, 22 predicted proteins | sample AD_UKC034_MetaG_FD_89745 | JGI IMG/M metagenome (GOLD analysis project Ga0116143, IMG submission 89745) | Active sludge microbial communities of municipal wastewater-treating anaerobic digesters from USA - AD_UKC034_MetaG | ecosystem: Engineered > Bioreactor > Anaerobic > Digestate | place: USA...
CGCGGATTCGAGGCCTACTGGGAGGTGGCCGGCGACGCCGAGACCGCCATCAGCGGCCAATGGGTCAAGGGCCCGAACCACGGCCTCTTCGACTCGCTCCTGCAGCAGCTGGGCCCCCTGCCCATCATCGCCGAAGACCTTGGCGTGATCACTCCGGAGGTGGAGAAGCTGCGCGACGACTTCGGCTTCCCCGGCATGCGCATCCTGCAGTTCGCCTTCGGCAACGATCCCCAGGCGGAGAACTTCCGCCCGCACAACTTCCCCGCCTCGTGCGTGGTCTATACCGGCACGCACGACAACGACACCACCGTGGGCTGGTTCCACAGCAAGCCCGACGAAAGCAGCACCCGCACCCAGCAGGACATAGACGAGGAGCGCAGGCGCATCCTGGACTATGTGCACACGGACGGAAGCCAGATTCACTGGGACATGATCTCGCTGGCGGCCCATTCCCGCGCCAACACGGCGGTGGTGCCGCTGCAGGACGTGCTGGGACTGGACTCCTCCGCGCGAATGAACCGCCCCGGCATCGCCGGCGGCAACTGGGGCTGGCGCTTCCACTGGGAGCAGCTCACCCCGGCCATCATCCGCCGCATGCGCGACATCACGGCCAGCGGGAAGAGGTAAGAGCGAAACGGAAAGCGAAGTCTGCGCCCCCGGCGGGCTTGCCCCGCCGGAGCGAGAGGTCAGGCAGCAAAAAAGGCGATCCCAGCCTTCTTCACCCGCGACACAAGGTCGCGGGGGTCGGCCAAGGCTTGAAGCGGCTTTACTGGTGCACGATTCCTGACTCCTGTCTCCTGTCCTCTCATTTTCCTCCGTTTTTACTTGAAACCCGGGGCGGTTGGGGTAATCTTTTTTCCATTATTTATGAACCGGACCATTATCAATGTCATTGTAGTCAAAGGCCGATGAGGGGCTGGTTGTGATTCTGCGCCCCTCGGAAGAGGGGTTTTTTTTTAACTGGAATGAACACATGAAGACTTATGGAGTAGGCATTCTCGGATTCGGCACCGTCGGAGCCGGAGTCATCGAAACTCTTCAGCTCAACGGCGACCTGATCGCCGCGCGCACGGGGCTCCGCATCGAAGTCCGCAGGGTGGCCGACCTCGACCTCGACCGCGACCGCGGCGTGAAGGTGGACCCCTCCATCTTCACCCGCGATGCGATGGCCGTGATTGACGATCCGGCCGTGGACATTGTGGTGGAACTCATCGGCGGCGTGAAGACCGCCCGCGAGGTGATCCTGAAAGCCCTGCGGGCCGGGAAACCGGTGGTGACCGCCAACAAGGCCCTGCTGGCGGAGCACGGCGACGAACTCTATGCCGTCGCGGACGAAAGCAGCGCCGACCTTTATTACGAGGCCAGCGTATGCGGCGGGATCCCCGTCATCCGCAGTCTGCGCGAAGGCCTGATTGCCAACCACATAGAAAGCATGTACGGCATCATGAACGGCACCTGCAACTATATCCTCACCCGGATGGAGCAGGAGAATCTTCCGTTTGAGAAGGTGCTGGCGGACGCCCAGACCCGGGGCTATGCCGAAGCCGAACCGAGCCTTGACATTGACGGCATCGACACCGCCCACAAGGCGGCGATCCTCGCCTCGCTGGCGTACGGGTTTCCCGTCCCGATGGAGGCGGTCCACGTGGAAGGCATCCGCGGACTTGATCCGCTGGACCTCCGCTATGCGAAGGAACTCGGCTACCGCATCAAGCTCCTGGCGCAGATCCGCCACCATGCGGACGGCATCGAAGTGCGCGTCTGCCCCACCCTTGTGCCGCTGGGACACATGCTGGCCTCGGTCAGCGGAACCTTCAACGCCCTGATGGTGCGGGGGGACGTGGTCGGAGACACCCTCTATTACGGGCGCGGCGCGGGGCGTCTGCCCACGGCCAGCGCCGTGGTCAGCGATCTGGCCGATGTCGCCCGCAACCTGGCCAGCAGCTCCAACCTGCGCGTGCCCGCCCTCGTGCGCCACGGCGAATACGGAAAGATGAAGAAGCTCGAGGATCTGGAGTCATGCTGCTATCTGCGCATGTCCCTCAAGGATCACCCCTGTGTGCTGGCCCAGGTGGCCCAGGTGCTGGGCGAGAACGGAATCAGCATTGCCTCGGTGATCCAGAACAAGCCCGGCGAGGGCTGCGATTACGCTCCCGTGATTGTGGTGACCCACCGCGCGCCGGAAAAGAAATTCCGGCAGGCGCTGCGGATCATAGACGCGCTCGACGTGGTCGGCGCCCGCACTATCCGCATGGCCATTGAGGATTTTGAATAGACCGGATGAAGAAGATCATCATAGTCTGCGACAGCGTGGCGGATGCCCCGCTGGAGGAACTGGACGGCCGGACCCCGCTTCAGACCGCGCGCTGCCCGTTTGCCTCGCGGCTTGCGCAAACCGGACAGACCGGGCTGCTGACCCTGCCCCGGGCCGGAACTGAAGACCACGGCGAACAGCTTCTGGGACTCTTTGCCGGCATGACCCGCGAACAGGCCTCGGCGCTCCGGCAGGGACCGCTCGAGGCCATGGCCTCCGGCATTGACCTCTCCGACTACGATTTCGCCTGGTGCGGACATTTCGTGACCATGGACGGCGACGTGCTCCGCGACAGCCTGGTCCGGTCGCTTTCACTTGAAGAAACCCGATGGCTCGCTGAACAGCTTCAGCGGGAATGGGATGCGCAGCGGGTCCGGTTTGCCGCCACGGAGCCGTCCCGGCTGCTGGTGCTCTATTCCACGGCCGGCGGGGCCCGTCCGCAGCCGGGGCACCCTCCCCATCTTTCCGAAGGCGCCCGCGCGGACGAGTTCATCCGGCGCTCAAGGGCGGACAACATCGTGCGCGATATTTTCGAAAGATCCCGCCGGATACTGGATAACCAGCCGCTGAATGAAATCCGGGTGGATCTGGGCGAGAATCCCGCCAACGCGCTCTGGCTGTGGGGCGGCGGACCCATGAGCGGCATGCATGAACTCTTCACCGGGTTTCGCATCAGCGGCGCCATGCTGACCCAGTGTCCGATGGCTGCCGGCCTTGCCCGCCTGGCCGGGATGGAAACCATCGAAATGAGGGATGTGTGGACGGCCGGCGGCGGCATGGCCTTCAATCTTCCGCTTCTGGTGCAGGAACTCCGGCAGAAGGATCTGCTGCTGGTCTATGCGGGCGCGCCGAGACCCGGCGGACGCTACGGCAGCGCGGTGGAAAAAGTCCGGGCCATCGAGGCCATGGATGCCAAGCTGCTGGGGCCGCTGTCAGACGTGCTGGCGGCGCACCGCCCCTGCCGGATCATCCTCGCCGCCAACCGGGGGGTCTCCACCCCAACGGGCCTGCCGGAAGCCGGACGAATCCCGTTCGTGCTGGCCGGCGACGGAATCGGAGCGGACGAAACACAAAACTGGAATGAAGAAGAAGCCGCCCGCGGGGCGCTGGGCAGCGTGAAGCTCAGCCGGCTTGCGGATCTTCTGGAATAGCGGCAGGAGGAAGTTATGAGCAAAGTAGCCATCTATGACACCACGCTGCGCGACGGAGCGCAGGCGGAAGGCGTTTCCTTTTCCGGCATCGGGAAAATCCGCATCGCCAAATGCCTGGACGCGTTCGGCATTGACTATATCGAGGGCGGCTTCGCGGCCTCGAATCCAAAAGACATGGCTTTTTTCAAGGAGATCAAAAAGGAAAATCTCCAGCACTCCAAAATCGCCGCGTTCGGAAGCACGCGCCGCGCCGGGATCGCGGCGGGCGCGGACGCCGGCCTGCTGGCGCTGCTGGAGGCGGATACGTCCGTTGTGACCTTTTTCGGGAAGAGCTGGAAGCTGCACGTCCGCGATGTGCTGCACACCACCGAGGAGGAAAACTGCGCCATGATCGCCGACACCGTGCGCTTTATGAAAGAACACGGCAAGGAAGTGATCTATGACGCCGAGCACTTCTTCGACGGCTACCGGGATTCCGCCGACTATGCGCTGCGCACCCTGCAGGCGGCCGCGCAGGCCGGCGCGGACATGATTGTGCTGTGCGACACCAACGGCGGCATGCTCCCCGGCGAAATCGCGCGGATCACCGCCGAGGTCGTCAAGGCCGTCCCGGCGGCCGTCGGCATCCATGCCCACAACGATTCAGAAACCGGCGTGGCCAATTCACTGGCCGCGATCGGCGCGGGCGCCGTGCATGTGCAGGGCACCATCAACGGCATCGGCGAGCGCTGCGGAAACGCCAACCTGATTTCGATCATCCCGAACCTCATCCTCAAAATGGGCCGGGAATGCCTGCCGGAAGGGCGGCTGGTCAAGCTGCGCGAAGTGGCCCAGTTTGTCTCCGAAATCGCCAACCAGCGGCTCAATGCCAAGTCCCCGTTCGTCGGCGACAGCGCCTTTGCGCACAAGGCCGGCATGCATGTGGACGGCGTGCGCAAAAATCCGCTCAGCTTCGAGCACATCAGCCCGGAGCAGGTCGGCAACAAGCGGCGTGTGCTGATTTCCGAACTCTCCGGCGCAAGCAACGTCTTCCTGAAGGCCGTTGAGATGGGCCTCAATGTGGACAAGAAATCACCCGAGGTGAAGAACATCCTGAAGCAGCTCGAGCACATGGAGAAAAACGGCTATGAGTTCGAGGCCGCTGAAGCCTCGTTTGAACTGATGATCCAGAAGCTCCTCAAGTCGCACAAGCCGTTCTTCAACCTCGAAGGGTTCCGCGTGATTGTCGAAAAACGGCACAAGGACGAGCCCTGCATCTCCGAGGCCTCCATCAAGCTGACGGTGAAGGACCAGGAAGCCCACACCGTGGGCGAAGGCGACGGCCCGGTGGATGCGCTGAACCAGGCCATGCGCAAGGCGCTGACGGCCTTTTATCCGTCCATCAGCGAAGTGACGCTGCGCGACTATCAGGTGCGCATCCTCGATCCTGAAACGGCCACCGCGGCCAAGACACGCGTGCTGATCGAGTCCTCCGACGGGAAACAGACCTGGGGCACGGTCGGCGTGTCCGAAAACCTGATTGAAGCATCATGGGAGGCGCTGGTGGACAGCGTGGAATACAAGCTCCTGCTGGAAGAGAAGAACAACAAGAAATGAATCAGCTAGAAAAAAACTACGATCCGAAACATATCGAGGAAAAGTGGTACGCCCGCTGGCTGGAAAAGAAATATTTCCATGCCTCGTCTGACGAGGGCGGCGAACCCTACTGCATTGTGATTCCCCCGCCGAACGTGACGGGCATTCTGCACATGGGCCACGCGCTGAACAACACCATTCAGGACGTGCTGGTCCGCTGGCGGCGCATGCAGGGCCGGAATGCCCTGTGGGTGCCCGGCACCGACCACGCGGGCATCGCAACCCAGAACGTCGTGGAGCGCATGCTCCACAAGGAGAAACTCACCCGCGACCATCTCGGCCGCGAAGCGTTCATCCAGCGCGTGTGGCAGTGGCGCGAGCAGTACGGCGAAACCATCATCGGTCAGCTCAAGAAGCTTGGGGCCTCCTGCGACTGGGACCGCGAGCGCTTCACCATGGACGAAGGCCTGAGCAGCGCTGTCGCGGAAGTGTTCATCCGGCTCTATGAAAAGAAGCTGATCTACCGCGGGAACTACATCATCAACTGGTGTCCGCGCTGCCAGACCGCTCTTTCCGACGAGGAGAGCGAGCATCGCGACCAGGCCGGGAAACTGTACCATATCCGCTATCCCATCAAGGGCGGAAAGCGCAAGAAGGACTACGTGGTCGTGGCCACCACACGGCCCGAAACGCTGCTCGGCGATGTGGCCGTGGCCGTCAATCCGCGTGACGAGCGCTACGGCAGCCTGCTTGAGAAAACCCTTGAGCTGCCCATCCTGAAGCGCGAACTGAAGGTGATCCAGGACGATTTTGTGGACCCCGCGTTCGGCACGGGCCTGGTCAAGGTGACGCCCGCGCACGACCCCAACGACTTTGAAATGGGACGCCGCCACGGCCTCCCCGAAATCAACGTCATGAACGATGACGGCACCATGAACGAGGCGGCGGGCCCCTATGCCGGCATGGACCGCTTTGAGTGCCGCAAGAAAATCCTGGCCGACCTCGAGGAGGCCGGACTGATTGACAAGATCGAGGATCACGCCAACGCCGTCGGCCACTGCTACCGGTGCCACACGATGGTTGAGCCGCGCCTGTCTCCGCAGTGGTTTGTGAAAATGAAACCGCTGGCCGGGCCCGCCCTCGAAGCCGTTCAGGCCGGCCGGATCCGCTTCGTGCCCGACCGCTGGACCAAGGTCTATACCGAATGGATGGAAAACATCCGCGACTGGTGCATTTCACGCCAGATCTGGTGGGGCCACCGCATCCCCGTGTTCTACTGCGACGCCTGCGGGCACGAGTGGGCGGCCAAAGGCCAGCCCAATCAGTGCCCGGAATGCGGCGACGCCGGCATCCGCCAGGACGAGGACGTGCTGGACACGTGGTTCTCCTCGTGGCTGTGGCCGTTCAGCGTTTTCGGCTGGCCGGAGGAAAACGAGGATCTGAAGTTCTATTATCCGACCGCCTCGCTGGTCACGGCCTCGGAAATCATTTTCTTCTGGGTGGCCCGCATGATCATGGCCGGCATGGAATTCATGGACGACATCCCCTTCACCGATGTCTACATCCACGGCACGGTCCGCGACGACACCGGCCGCAAGATGAGCAAGAGCCTCGGCAACTCCATTGATCCGCTGACGATCATCGAGAAATACAGCGCCGACGCGCTCCGCTTCAGCCTGATTATGCTGACCGCAACCGGCCAGGATGTCTTTCTTTCGGATGACAAGTTTGAAATCGGCCGGAACTTCGGCACCAAGATATGGAACGCGGCGCGCTATATGCAGATGCAGTCTCCAGAGCTTCCGGAAGGCTTCGACAATCCGGAGTTCACGGCGGGCAGCCTGAGCCCGGACGACGCGCACATCCTCGCCAAGCTCAACGAGACCATCTCTGCCTGCACCGAAAGCCTCGAGCGCTTCCGGTTCAACGACACCGCCAAGGCGCTCTACGAGTTCTTCTGGCACCAGTTCTGCGACTGGTACGTCGAGTCCTCCAAGCAGGTGCTCTACGGCGAGGATGCCGGCCGCAAGCAGCAGGTGCTCACGGTGATGCACTATGCTTTCTCCAGCGCGCTGCGCCTGCTCCACCCCATCATGCCGTTCCTCACCGAGGAACTCTGGACCGGCATGGGATACAACCGGAAACACGAAACCATCATGCGCGCGCCCTGGCCGCAGGCGCGCGACGACGCCGGACTCGAGGACTGGGGCATTGACCAGGACACCGTGGCCTACGTGGACGCAAAGCACGACCTGATTCGCGTGGCGCGGGTCCTGATGGCCGACTACAACCTGCTCCCGAAGCACAACGTGGAATTCATTGTCCGGCCCGCCGATGCAAAGCTGGCCGAACGGCTCAAGGCCGACCTGGATTCCGTCCGGTCCCTGCTGCGGGCCGGGAAAGTCACCGTGGACGAGAGCAGCGAGCCCCCTCCCGCCATGCCCAGCGGACTGACGCGCATGGGCATGGTCTGCATGCCCATCAGGGGCCTGATTGACACGGCCGCCGAACGCGCGCGGCTGGAGGATCAGCTCGCCAAGGTCAGCGAAAGCCTGCAGCGCGTGACGCGCAAGCTCGGGAACATGGACTTCATCAGCCGGGCTCCGAAGGACGTCGTCGCCAAGCAGCAGGACATGAAGAAGGATCTCATCGAAAAAAGCGAGAAGCTCGGCAAGCTGATCGCCACGCTGTCGGGAGAGTGACGCGCCGTGAAATATTCCGAGGCAAAGCATGGGCGCGTTTTTATCCTCCGGCTGGAGGACGGCGATGTGGTCCATGAGACCATTGAGAGATTCGCGCATGAGCACGGAATCCATGCGGCCGCGCTGATCGCTGTGGGCGGCGCCGATGAGGGAAGCCGCTTCGTCGTCGGACCGGAAACCGGCCGGGGAAAGGATGTGAACCCTCTCGAACACGTGCTGACGGGCGTGCATGAGGTCGCGGGAACCGGCACACTCTTTCCGAATGAAAAGGGCGAAATGATCATCCACATGCACATGGCCGCGGGCCGCAGGGACCAAACGGTCACGGGATGCATCCGCAAGGGCGTGAAGGTCTGGCACGTGCTGGAAGTTATCCTTTTCGAACTGCTCGATTCGACTGCCGTGCGCCGATTTGAACCAGCCACAGGCTTCGAACTGATGCAGCCCCGCTGACCATGAGCAGGCTGGCCTATTACGTCACGGCGCACGGTTTCGGCCACGGCGTGCGGACCTGCGACATCCTCAACGCGCTTCTGGAACAGAATCCCGGCCTCGAAGTCGAACTGGTGACCGCCCTGCCCGCCTCGCTTTTTTCCGTCCGAATCCGCCGCATGAACCGTGTGCGCATCCGCAACAGGGCATTTGACACGGGAATGATCCAGCTTGATTCCGTTCAGGTGGACGTGGAAGCAACGCTCCGTGAAATGCAGCAGATTGTTTCACGCGAAAATGACCTGGTGCAGGAGGAAGCCGCGTGGCTGCGTCTGGCGGATGTCCGGGCCGTCGCCGCAGACATACCCGGCATTCCGCTCCGGGCCGCAAAAAAGGCCGGCCGGCCGGCGGTGGCCGTCGGCAATTTCGGCTGGGACTGGATCTATTCCGCATTCGCGGAAAACGACCGGCGCTGGCAGCCCGTTGTGGACTCCTTCGCCGGAGCCTACGCGCAGGCGGATATGCTGCTGCGCCTCCCGTTCGCGGAGGAGATGAAGAATTTCCGCGTGATCGAGGATGTTCCCCTGCTGGCCCGCGCGGGAATTCCACGCAGGGCGGAAATCGCCGAACACTTCGGATGCGATCCCTCAAAAAAAATGGTGCTGATATCTTTCACATCGCTCGATCTGGAACCCGATGCGCTGGCGCGGATCGAACAGATTCCGGACTGCGAATTCCTCGTCGTCGAGCCGATGAACTGGAAAATGAAAAACATCCGGCCGGTCCCGCGTGACAGTTTTCCGTTTTCAACAATACTTGCCTCATCGGACGCCGTCATCACCAAGCCGGGGTTCGGCATCATGTCCGAATGCGTGGCAAACGGCAAACCGATGATCTACACCGACCGCAGGGATTTCATTGAATATCCGGTCATGGTGGAGAACATAAATAAATACATGCGCGCCGTTCACATTCCGCAGGTTGAGCTCTATGCAGGAAATCTTGCACCATTTCTCAACGCCCTTGACGACTGCCCGCCTCCAAAAGAGACACTCCCCTCTGGCGGGGCAGAAATCGCCGCGCGGCGGATCATGGGCTTTATTAAAGCCTGATCCCTCCGCGAAGTAAAACTGCAAGCCCGCAAAGGCCTCCATCCCGCGCCGCTTTCTGCCCCCGGCAGGCTTGTCCCGCCGGAGCGGAAGGTCAGGTCAACCCAATATAGAACCGCAAATCAGCGCGAATAAACACACATGTGAACGGGAAAAGCATTAGCCCGTCTTTCGCTATTCACGGACTGTATCGCCTTTTCCCTTTCTCATATCAAACGAAACGGAAAGCGAATAATTCACTGCGATTTCGGAGGGATTCTGGCCCACATAGGCTGTCGGATAATCGGCTTGACGCCCCATGACGTGGACAGGAAACCCGGATGGAAACGTTCCGCCGCAGCCGACCTTGACCACATCCCCCAGCGACTTCCCGGCCAGAGCCGCCAGACTCTGCGCCTCTTTTCTGGCGTCTGCCATGGCCGCGTCGCGGGCCTCGGCTTCGACACCGGAAGAATCAAGCAGGCCATAAACGACCACACTGCGCACGTCCCCGGAATAGTGGACGGTCGAAGGAATCTGCATCAGGGCGCCGGCCCGGATGGCGACATCCACCAGCTCATACACATGCACCGGATCAGGCGAAATGGTAATACGAAGACGGCGGGTAATTTCAGGGCGGGGAGATTCCTCTTTCCGATCGGGTCCCCAGTATTCGCGCTGGGCCTCGCCCACTGCAACATCGGAAACTTCAACGGCCAAAATTCCCTTGATCTGCTCCTGCAGGGCCATCTTGATTTCTTCCACTTTCTGGTCGGCCTTCTTCGCCGCATCCACCATCAGGATCCCCTCGCCTTTCACATACAGGGTGACGTAAGCGACGTCCGGCTTCTTCTTGATTTCCGCCTTGCCCGTGACCGTGACCGTGTTGTCGTCCGCAAGCGTGCCGGTGATCATGCAAAGACCAACGGCCGCCGCCAGTGCGCATCTGCCGATTGCTGTCATATCTGTCTCCTTTTCCGCTGTCCTTTAAGTCGCCATACTATGTTTGTTGAAACCGGAATGCACATCAAAATCACAAGTTTAGAATCAAACGCCGGTTTTTCTGTTACGGCATCTGACAGCCTGTCATTGTCAACCTGCAGGCGCTTAGCTTTCCATGTGCGTTATTTCGGGCAACAGATGCCCCGCGCCGCGCCCCCGCGAAATCCGACCTCATTCACCCGCGACACTAGCTCGCGGGGTCCTCATATTTCATCCCGCGGTTTTTCTCCGTAACGAGCGCGGCCCTCGGCCGCCATCAGCCATGTCTTCTGCCCGGCGTTCTGCTCTCTGTATTCGATGATCCTCCTTTCGTCAGATTCATTTATGTTTAAATGCAGATCCAGCCGCAGGCGCTCTTCGTCGAGATACGCATACCGGGGATCGGCCGGATGCGCAACAGGCGGCCCAAAACCCCGGGTCAAACGGACATCAACGGGCTGGTTGTACAACACATGCCCGCATTTCCTCCGCAGCTCCTCCAGCTTCCCGCCCGCCAACCGTTTCACATATCCCGGCAGCAGTTGCGCCTCGCGCACGGGCCTCGCATTCCAGCAGCACAGCGTTCGGAGCGGCACGGCACGGAGCCCTGTGAGACATTCCCCCGGAACCGCCGGCGACGCATAGCGGCTGAAGGGAACTGCCAGCATGCGACTGTTCTCTTCAAGCAAGAGCAGCAGCACATACACGGGCCCGAAGGATTTTGCTGACGGCACCGGTTTCAGAATATGAATGTCGCCGGAACGGATTTCCGACGCTTGAATGTATCGCACAGGCGGTCCGCACGCCTGATCAGCAGGCACCTCGTCCAAATCCCGCAACTTCTGGTCAATGGCCCGCTCTGCCAGCCATTCGGCCAGCTGCCGCCGCTGACGGGCGGGACGGGGCACAATATTATGTGACGGCCAGTTCATGATTCCTTAAAGAAACCGGAATCGGTTTTTTGCGAAGATTTTTCTTTTGAAATTAACCGGTGAAGTTCCTGCAGGATAAGCCAGGCAAGATGGACCAGACAGGCCGCTGATGTGTCGTGATAACGGTTCTTCAATTCACTGCAGATGTTTTCCACGGCCGCGCGGTGGGTTTTATAGAGAATGCTTGCGCTTGCGCCAGTGCGGGCGGACAGGCCCGGATCGTTCAGCGTCAGCCCCTCTCCCCGCGCCCAGATGACCATGCGTTCGCATTCCGTCAAGTGCGGAAGCGTCTCGACCGCAAGTGCCCGGGCCAGTTCGTTCCATTCGCGTTCAGCCGCTTCATCTGATGGATTTGCGCTGTCAGGAAGAAGATCCTCAAGGGTAAGCGGACTGGAGTCCCCGCCGGGAAGGGGCTGCTGGATGGAGGTCATCCACGCGGGCGAGCATTCACGCCGCAGATTTTCGCGCACGGCGTCGCGCATCAGCAGGCTGGCGCCGGATTCCACCGCCGAGAGCCAGTCTGAAGACATATCCGCACGCGTGAAGAGCCAGTCCTTGTAGCGTTTGCCCCGACGGTCTGTCGCGGCTGCCGCATGGGTTTCCAGCAAATGCCAGCCGTGTTCCGCATTCTGGTGTTCCGCGCCCCCGGCCTGCGAGCCATAGCGGCGCATATAAAGAAAACAGCGGGCCGCCCCAAATTTCCGCAAGTCCGCCTCGGATTCCGCATCGCACAGGCCGGCCGCGCACATTTTCTTCCATGCGCGCCAGCTTGCCTCGCGCGTCCGGCGGCTTTCGTTGTCCAGAACGTTCTTCTCGTCCATGCTCTGCCTGGCTCCACTGATTCACTCCCTTACCGCAGAAGGGGATGATTGGCCAGTCAAATCGCAACCGGCATGGTGTCATGAAAGATCCTCGATTTCGCTGATTAAGTACCGGTTGCGACGGAGCGCAACCCTCCAAAGGGAGGAAACCGCCGGTTTTCCAAAAATGGAGGGTTTTGCTCCGTCAGAACCGCCTTTTTGTCGAGGTAAAACAATTTTCAACTTTTTCCGCAAAACCATTCCGCCCGTTTCTTTATGGCTTTGGAACCATGGAGTTGAGCAGGTGCTCAATCACATAAGGTTGAAACAAACACGAAAGGGAAAAACATGAGTTCATTGAACAGCGTGATACTGGCGGGCAATCTGACGCGGGATGTGGAAACGCGTAAAACACCGTCCGGAGCGGTGGTGGGCGACCTGGGAGTCGCGGTGTCGGACGACTACAAGGACAAGGACGGGCAGCTGGTCAAGCGCACCTGCTTCACCGACGTGGTGGTTTGGGGGCGGCAGGCGGAAACCTGTTCTCAATATCTGCGCAAGGGATCGCCCGTGCTGGTGGAGGGCCGCCTGCAGCTTGACCAGTGGAAGAACAACAAGGGTGAGTCCCGCTCCAGGCTGCGCGTCCGGGCCAGCCGGGTGCAGTTCATCGGTCGCCCCGCGACAAACAGGACCGGCGATGCGACTGCTCCGGAAATCGGGGACGCGGAAGATAATCTGCCGTTCTGACGGGCAGGAGGCCAGCGGGACAAGGCCATAACCAAGTATGGAACCGCGATTAAACACTCATGAACGCACATATGAAAGGATAAGAACATGAACGGGAACCAAAGCAGCAATCATCGCGATGAAACGGCGGCGAGCGAGACAATAACCGATTACAAGGGGCGGGCCATCGCCTTTTACCATCCGAACGGCAAGGGCACAGGCAGTGCCATGCGCCTCGAGCCGCGCATCAACCGCGACGATCGTGACCGCTACAACTGCTTCTTCATGGAGCTGGCGGGCCAGAAAACCGCCGCCAATCTCAAGGCTGGAGCGGGTGTGCCGGCCACATTCGACTGGGCCGCGAAAATAACCGTAAAACTCGGATTCCTGGATGTGGCGGAAATCCTGACGGTGCTGGAAGGCCGCAGTGACAATGCGGGCGGAAGCCGAAACGGGCTGTATCATGCCGCCGGAAACGGCAACACGCTGATATCGTTTCAGGCCAGCCGCGAGCAGCGCATTTATCACCTGTCGATTTCGAAAAAGAACGGTTCGGAAACGCCCCGCAAACTGGGCATCACGCTGAGCGACACGGAGGCCACCGGCCTGCGCTGCCTGCTCCAGACCGGACTGTTCTTCGTAACCTTCTCGTCGTTCCTGAGGGAAAAAGCATACGAAGCCCCGGTCATTCCGTTTCGCTCCGCAGCGGCGGAGTAAACGGCCGTGACCCGCCCTCTCCTGTCGGGACATCCGGCTTGAGCGGGAGGCGGGGTCCGTCTTTTCCGCCCTTGCCGGCGGACGGCGCAGGAACCTCGCCCCCGGCGGGCTTGTCCCGCCGGAGCAGAAGGTCAAAACCCGTGCCGTGAGAGAATCACAATCGCCGCCGCAGAAACCGGCCTCTTTCACCCGCGACACAAGGTCGCGGGGGTCTTCCACTTTGACGCTCTTCCATCAGTAGCCGCCATGGGCAAGATTTTACGATTTAAGTTAAATAGTACTAAATTGGTCCTATATTCATTTTTGGTGCTTTTCGGGCCATTTTTGACCATTTTTGACCGTTTTGGGGCTGTTTTTTGCGTTTTTGGGGCATTTTTTTGCAAAAACAGCTGATTTTTCAGTCATTTCCCGCTTGCGGATCCGTTGGGGAGCTTCCGGAGGGCTCGGACGGCAGAATCAGATTCAGCAGCGTGGAAGTGACCGCGGCGACGGCCAGACCGGACTGCATGAGAGCCTGCAGACCCGGAAGCATAGCGTTAAGGAAGGAATGATCGGTCTGTATTTTCCCGATGGCGGCCACGGCATCCGGCACCATCTCAACACCCAGTCCGAGCGCAAGCGTAATGGCGAGTATGAATTCGCTTCGCGGATTGAATCCCTCGTGCTGTATGATCCGCAGGCCCGCCACCGCCACCATTGAAAACATGACCACGGTGGCTCCGCCCAGCACCGGTGAAGGCATGACGCTGATCAGGGCGGCAAGCTTCGGGAAAAGCCCCAGCAGCGTGAGCAGCCCCGCCACCGCAAGGCCCACCCGCCGCGAAGCCACACCGGTCAGGCCAATCACGCCGTTGTTCTGTGAGAAGGTCGTGTTCGGCATCGAATTGAAAATGCCCGCTATCATGCTCCCGGCGCCGTCTGAAAGGATCCCGCCCTCGAGCCTCCGAATGAACACTGGTCCGGTGATGGGTTCGCCCGAAACCTGCGAGGTGGCGGTCAGGTCGCCGATGGATTCAATGGTGGTGATGACATAGCCGATGACCCACGGCATCAGATAGACAGGATTGAATGCGATGCCGAATTTGAACGGCCGGGGAAGCGTCAGCCAGCCGGCCTCGGCGACCGGCGTGAAATTCACCCGCCCCAGCAGCGCGGAAAGCAAATATCCCGCAATCAGGCCGAGGGCAATGGAGACGGTTCCGATATAGCCGCGCCCGAAGCGGTTCAGCAGAACAATCACGAGCAGCACAAAGAAACCCATGCCCAGATTCGGCAGGCTGCCGAAATCCGTTGCGCCGAATCCGCCGGCCATGTCGGTCATGCCCACCTTGATCAGGCTGATGCCGATCAAAGTCACCACCGAACCGGTGACAATCGGCGGGAAAAGCTTGCGCACCACATGGATCATGCGGCTGAGGAGCATCTCAATCGGGGAGCAGATGATCGTTAGCCCGATAATCAGCGGCAGGCCGCCCGCCATGCCCGCCTGAATGGCGGGTGACACAAACGTGAAACTGGTGCCCTGCACACTGAGCATGCCGGAACCGAACGGGCCCAGCCGCTTCACCTGGATGAAGGTCGTGAGCCCGGACGCGAACAGCGCCATGCTGACCAGAAAAGCCGTGGTGGCGACATCAAGGCCCAGGGCGCCGGATATGATCAGCGGCGGCGTGATGATGCCGACAAACATCGCCAGCACATGCTGCAGGCCATAAAGAACAGCAGCGCCCGGGCTCAGCTTGCTCTCGAGGCCGTGAACCAGTCTCATGCCCGCTATTCCTGAAGCGAGGCCCCGGTGTTGGCGCTGGTCGCCATCCGGGTGTAGCGCGCGAGCCAGCCCTTTTTGAAGCGCGGCTCCGGCGCCTTCCACGATTTTTTGCGCTCGGCCATTTCGCTGTCGCTGACCTGCACGGCCAGTTTCCGGTTCGGAATGTCTATATCAATGATGTCGCCGTCCTTCAGCAGGCCGATCGGCCCGCCCACGGCCGCCTCGGGCGAGATGTGCCCGATGCAGGCGCCGCGCGTGCCGCCGCTGAAGCGTCCGTCCGTGATCAGCGCGACCTTGTCGCCCAGCCCCTGCCCCATGATATAGCTGGTCGGCGCCAGCATCTCCTGCATGCCGGGGCCGCCCTTCGGCCCTTCATAGCGGATCACCACCACATCGCCCGGTTTCACCTTTCCGGCGAGGATGCCTTCGCAGGCGTCCTCCTGGCTTTCAAAGATGACCGCCGGGCCCTTGTGTACCAGCATCTTGGGGTCCACGCCGGCGGTTTTCACCACGCTTCCGTCCGGCGCAAGATTCCCGCTCAGGATCGAAAGTCCGCCCTCCTTGCTGTAGGCCTTGTCCGGGGTGCGGATGCATGCGGTATCGCGGTTCTCGGCCGAGGAGATGTTCTGCCCCAGCGTATGGCCGGTCACCGTCATGGCGTCCAGGTTCAGCAGACCGGGCACTTTGCTGATCTCTTTCAGGATCGCGCTGATGCCGCCCGCCTTCTGCACATCCTCGATATGATAGGGCGACGAGGGCGACACCTTGCATATGTTCGGCGTCTTCTTCGAAAGCTGATTGATGCGTTCAAGGTCGTACTTGAGCCCCGCCGTGTGCGCAATGGCCAGCGTGTGCAGCACGGTGTTGGTGCTGCCGCCCATCGCCATGTCCAGAATGAACGCGTTGTCGACCGCATCCTGAGTGATGATGTCGAGCGGACGCAGCTTGTTCTCGTAAGCCAGTTCCACCGCGCGGGTGCCCGCCATGCGCCAGAGCGCCTCGCTGTCGGGATCGTCGGCCAGAATGGTGCCGTTGCCGGGCAGGGCCATGCCGATGGCCTCACAGAGGCAGTTCATCGAGTTGGCCGTGAACATGCCCGAGCAGGAGCCCGCGCCGGGACAGGCATAGCAGGACATTTCTTCGAGCTGGTCCTCGCTGATTTTCCCGGTCTTGAGCTGACCAACCGCTTCAAACACGCTGATCAGGTCCACCGTGCGCCCGTCGGGCATTTTGCCGGCGCGCATCGGGCCGCCGCTCGCAAAGATCGTAGGAATGTTGCAGCGCACCGCGCCGATCAGCATGCCGGGCACAATCTTGTCGCAGTTCGGCAGGCAGACCATTGCGTCAAACTGGTGGGCCTCGATCATGGATTCAACGCAGTCGGCGATCAGCTCGCGGCTGGGCAGTGAATACTTCATGCCCGTGTGCCCCATCGCAATGCCGTCGCAGATGGCGATGGTGTTGAACTCCATCGGCGTTCCGCCGGCCTTGCGGATCGCGTCCTTCACGATCTTTCCGACCTTCGCCATGTGAACATGGCCCGGAACAACATCCGTGTAGGAGTTGCAGACGGCGATGAAGGGCTTCTTCATGTCCTCGGCGGTGAGGCCGGTGGCCCGCATCAGGCTGCGGTGGGGGGCGCGTTCAAATCCGGTTTTAACCTTGTCGCTTCTCATGATGCTGTCCTTTCAAAAAATTCTGCCGTATTGTACGCCTTATTTCCGCCGAACCCAAACGAAAATTTCCGCGGACAGGCGGCTGCCATGAAACAGTACTAAATCAGTACTATATAAAAACCGGGGTTCGGGGGATCTCCCGGTCATCATTTCCCGTCTCCGGGATATTCCCTGAGACTGAAAACCGGGAGCGAAAGTTTCCAGCGCACCGCAACCAGCCGGATGGCCAGCGTCACAGCGGCCGAAGCAGGCACAGCGGCCAGGGGCGGAACCTTGAGCTGCGACAGCGCCGCAAGCAGGGCCGCGCCGCACAGGCTCGCGGAGGCATAGATTTCCCGCTGCAGGATCAGCGGCATTTCCGCCGACAGAATGTCCCGGATCATACCCCCCGCCACGCCCGTGGTCATGCCCATGACAATGGCAATGAAGGGATTATGGGTGGTGTGAAGGCCCCTCTGGAACCCGACAACAGTGAAGACAGCCAGTCCAACCGCATCCAGATGCACAAGCAGGCCGTCCGGAAACCGGAATCGGCGGCCCAGCAGATAGGTCCCCGCCGACGCCAGGACCGCGACAGCAAGATAAGGTGTTTCCGTGATCCAGAAAACGGGCCGGATTCCGAGAATCAGGTCCCGCATTGTTCCGCCCCCCAGCGCCGTGACACAGCCCAGCACCACCACGCCAAACACGTCCATTCGTTTTCTTCCGGCCGCCAGCGCGCCGGTGACCGCAAACACCGCCGTTCCGATCACATCCAGCGCATGTATGATTGGATCCATATGCCCGTTCCGAATGCGGCCGTCCTCAACCGCAAACGGAGCGTAGCAGGCGGGCAGTTTTTTACAAGGCTTCATTGACATCGCGGAACCGGAAACCTATATTCACACCGATTTTGATGAAAAAACGCGGGCGATTAGCTCAGTTGGTTAGAGCGCTTGCTTGACATGCAAGAGGTCACAAGTTCGAGTCTTGTATCGCCCACCATTACAGAAGGAAGCAGACGCAGTACAGGCATGAAGCCCGAAAAGGATTTAGAGTTGCACAGGATGCGCCACAGCGCGGCGCATGTCATGGCGGCGGCGGTCTGCAGACTTTATGAAGATGTCCAGCTGGACATCGGTCCCGACACCGACGAAGGCTTCTACTACGATTTCGATCTGGAGCACCGCCTGACCCCCGAGGATTTCCCGCAGATCGAAGCTGAAATGCAGAAGATCGTGAAGGAGGACATCCCCTTTGAGCGGATTGAAGTGCCGCGCGAAGAGGCTCTGAAAATCCTGCAGGACCGCAAGCAGCGCTACAAGGTTGAGCGTCTGGCCGACATCCCCGAGGGCGACACGATCAGCTTCTACAAATGCGGTGATTTCATGGACCTCTGCCGCGGGCCCCATGTGGAGAGCACCGGGAAAATCAAGGCGTTCAAGCTGCTTTCCGTGGCCGGCTCGTATTACCGCGGGCGGGAAACCAATCCGATGCTGCAGCGGCTCTACGCCACGGCGTTTCTGTCTGAAAAGGAAGTCCGCAATTATCTGCGCCAGCTGGAGGAAGCCGCCAAGCGGGATCATCGCAAGCTCGGCCGCGAACTCGACCTGTTCTCTTTCCAGGAGAAGGTCGGGCCGGGACTGGTGCACTGGCACCCCAAAGGCGCGCGCATCCGCGTGGCCATTGAGGACTACTGGCGCAAAAAGCACCTGTCTTCGGGTTATGAACTGATCTTCACCCCGCACATCGGCCAGGCACAGCTGTGGGAAACGTCCGGGCACCTCGGCTTCTACCGCGAAAGCATGTACGCGCCGATGGATGTGGACGGAAAAGAGTATTTCGTCAAGCCGATGAACTGCCCTTTCCATATTCAGATATTCAATTCGCGCAAGCGCTCCTACCGCGAGCTGCCCCTGCGCTGGGCGGAACTCGGCACGGTGTACCGCTATGAGAAGGCCGGCGTGCTCCACGGCCTCTTCCGGGTGCGCGGGTTCACGCAGGACGACGCGCACATCTACTGCACCCCGGACCAGATGGAGTCCGAAATCCGCAACGCCGTCCGGTTCGCCGGGCAGATGTGGCGGGACTTCGGATTCACCGAAATTTCGGCTTTTGTTTCCACCCGCCCCGACAAGGCTGTCGGCGATCCCGCGCGGTGGGATGACGCCACCCGCGCTCTCGAAGCCGCATTGAAGGAGGAAAAAATCGCCTACGAAGTGGATCAGGGCGGCGGCGCGTTCTACGGGCCCAAGATCGACATGAAGGTCCGCGACGCCATCGGCCGTGAATGGCAGGTCAGCACCATCCAGTTTGACTTCAACGAACCTGAGCGCTTCGACATGTCCTTCATCGGAGAAGACGGACGGGAGCACCGGCCCTACATGATCCACCGCGCGCTGCTGGGAAGCATCGAGCGCTTTTTCGGAATCCTGGTGGAGCATTACGCCGGGGCCTTCCCGCTCTGGCTCGCGCCCGAGCAGGTGCGCGTGCTGCCGCTGACGGACAAGCAGATGCCCTATGCCGAAAAGGTGGCCGAACAACTCGCCGCCGCGGATTTCCGGGCGACCGTGGATCACCGCCAGGAGAAAATCGGCGCCAAAATCCGCGCCGCGCAAATGGAGAAGATCCCCTATATGCTCGTGGTCGGCCCGCAGGAGGAGGAAAAGGGCGTTGTGGCCCTTCGTTCCCGTCTGGGCGGCGATCAGGGCGCAGTCCGCATGGAAGATTTGATGGCCCGGCTGGATGCCGAAATCGCGTCCAAAGGCCTGAACAGCACGGAAGAATAAACCCCAACCCGGAGGCTCCTATCAGCAAATACGACAGCGCAATGAAAGATCGTACACGGCGGAACCACGCCATTCGCGTGCCGGAAGTCCGTTGTATTGATCAGGACGGAAACCAGATCGGCGTCATCGCCACCCGCGAAGCGCTCAAGCTCTCCCAGGAGGCGGGAATGGATCTGGTGGAAATTTCCCCGATGGCCAAGCCCCCTGTCTGCCGCATCATGGACTACGGCAAATTCAAATACGACAAGGAAAAGCGCCAGCGGGAGTCCAGGAAAAACCAGGTTTCAGGCAAACTCAAGGAAATCAAATTCCATGCCAACGTGGGGGAGCATGACTACGACTTCAAACTGCGCCATGCGCGCGACTTCCTTGAAGAGGGACACCGGGTCAAGTTCTCCCTGTTCTTCCGCGGCCGCGAAAACGCGCACCGGGAAATCGGCTTTGAGGTGATGAACCGGCTGGCCGGTGACTTGAACGATATCGGCATTGTCGAGCAGGCCCCCCGGATGATGGGCCGCACACTCTCCATGCAGATCAATCCGAATCCGAAGGCCCGCTCGGCCACGCGAAAACGCCAGGAGCATGAAGGCCCGGCGGCCGGCGCGGCGGAGTGAGAAAAATTCCTTTTTTGGGTTGCGTGACGGGTGTTCTCTGTTAAATTGTCCCGCACGTTGGTTGGAGCGACCCCATCGTCTAGTGGTTAGGACATCGGGTTTTCATCCCGGCAACACGGGTTCGAGTCCCGTTGGGGTCGCCATTTTCCAGACGTAATGATTATTTGCGGAGCGTCCGTCGGCACGGGCGTATTTTTTTACCGGCAAATGAAAAGGAAAAGGAAATGAGCAAAACGTACAACATCGCCGTGATCGGCGGCGACGGCACCGGGCCGGAAGTGGTCCGCGAGGCCGTCAAGGTGCTGCAGGCCTCCGCAGCCAAACACCAGTTCAAACTGAACCTGACCGACTATGATTTCGGCGGCGCACGCTATCTCCAGACCGGCGAGGTACTCCCCGCTTCGGCCGTGTCCGACATGAAAAAGCATAACGCCATTCTGCTCGGCGCCATCGGCCATCCCGATGTGAAGCCCGGCATCCTTGAGAAGGGCATCCTGCTTAAACTGCGTTTTGAACTGGACCAGTACATCAACCTGCGGCCCGTCAAGCTGTTCCCCGGCGTGGAGGGCCCGCTGAAGGACAAGGGCCCCGAGCATATTGACTATGTGGTGGTGCGCGAAAACAGCGGCGACGCCTACACCGGCACCGGCGGCGTCACCATGAAGGACACCCCCCACGAAGTGGCCGTCCAGACCGCCGTCTATTCCCGCTTCCAGGTGGACCGCTGCCTGCGCTACGCGTTTGAATATGCCCGGCAGCGCAATAAAAAGAAAACCCTCGCGCTGTGCGGGAAGACCAACGTGCTCACGTTCCTCTATGACCTGTGGGAGCGGGCGTTTCACGAGATGGGCGACAGGGAGTTCAAGGACATCAAGCGCGAGTACTACCATGTGGATGCGACCTGCATGTGGATGGTCAAGAATCCCGAGTGGTTCGATGTGATCGTGACCGGCAACATGTTCGGCGACATCATCACCGACCTGGGCGCCATCACGCAGGGCGGCATGGGCATCGCGGCCGGCGGGAACATCAACCCCGAAGGCGTCAGCATGTTCGAGCCGATCGGAGGCTCCGCGCCCAAATACACCGGCAAGAACGTGATCAATCCGCTGGCGGCCATCTGTGCGGGCGGCATGATGCTCGACACGCTGGGCGAAAAGAAGGCGGCCGCGGAAATCGAGGAAGCCGTCATGTTTGTGACAGGCAAGAAGCTGAAGAGCCTTGGCGCGGGCAAGATGGGATATTCCACATCTGAAGTCGGCGACCTGGTGGCGAAGCAGATTGCAGGTTGAATTTTGCGCGGATGCGCATGATATTCAGTTCGGAGTAAATACAATGAAGAAATACAACGTGTGTGTGGTCGGCGCAGGGGCCGTCGGCGAAGAAATGGTGAAGATGATTCAGCGGCACAAGTTCCCGGTCAAGAAACTGACCGTGCTTGCCCGCAGCGCCCGCAGGCAGAAAATCGGCGGCAGAGTCTATGACGTGAAGGAAACCACGATGGACGCCTTCAACGGCATGGATATCGCTTTCTTCGCGGGCACCGAGGGCGAAAAAGGGGCATCGCAGGTCTACGGCTGGGAAGCCGTGAAGCGAGGATGCGTCGTGATTGACAACGGCGACGATTTCCGCATGGACAAGCGCGTCCCGCTGGTCATTCCCGAAGTGAATCCCCAGGCGCTGAAAAAACACAAAGGCCTCATCGCCAACCCGAACTGCTCTACCATCATCGCGCTGATGGCGCTGGCCCCGATTCAGAAGGCTGCGGGCATCAAGCGCATGGTCGTCTGCACCTATCAGGCCGTGTCCGGCAGCGGCGCCGCCGCCGTGCGCGAACTCGAAGACCAGGTGCGCGCATGGGCCGCGGGCAAAAAAATGAAGGCCTCGGTCTATCCCCACCCCATCGCGTTCAACGTGCTGGCGCAAATCGGTAGCGTGAAGGATATTCCCGGTGTCACCACCGAGGAAGCCAAGCTCCGCCGCGAAACCCACAAAATCCTCGGCGACCCGTCCATCCGTGTCTCCACCACCTGCGTGCGCGTACCGGTGTTCAACGGACATTCGGAAGCCATTCATCTGGAGCTGAAAAAGCCCCTCAGCGTGGCGAAGGCCCGCCAGGTGCTGGCCAAAGGCGAAGGCCTCAAGGTCGTGGACGACATGGAGAAATCCGTTTATCCTATGCCCACCGTGGCCTCAGGCTCGGAAATCACCTATGTCGGGCGCATCCGCAAGGACGACAGCGTGAAAAACGGCCTGGCGCTCTTCGTTTCCGGCGACAACCTGTGGAAGGGCGCCGCGCAGAACGCGATCCAGATCGCCGAAAAAATGATCGAGATGAAGCTCATCTGATCGTTCCTTCAGAATAAAACCAACAGCCCCGGGCAAAACCCGGGGCTGTTTTTTTTCGGCCCCAATTTGGGGATGTTCAAAGTTTTGCGAGTTCTGCGCGGAACCGCATGCCCAGACCGACTGATTCTTCAGCGCGCAAATAGTCTTTCAGTTCACCGGCAATGAGTTCGTCAAACAGCGTGAATACCCCCGAGCTCCCCCGCCCAGGTATCCAGACATTCTTTGCCCTCTTTAATCATTTGCTATAACTATATTTTATTTATAGTTTCTATTAATGTTAATTTCTCGCGAATTGATGACTGAAGGTTTTTGCATATAGAGCAGGCGACCAGTATACTGACCTGCCGCGGCAGATGAAAAACGGGAAATCGGAACATCATTTTCGATCGGCTGAAAACATCATTTCATAGGACCACTGCACCCTTATTCTTTCTGACTCGGTAAACGCCCTGTTTTTCGCGCACATGAAAGCCTATGGCCTTGCGTGGTGCCGCCGGCGGAGCCATAAGCCGGCGAATGGCATCGAACACTCCCCGGAACTGTGCATCGTATTTTTTCTCAAGTTCCTCCAGTTTTCGGGCCAGATCCGCATGTGTGGCCAGAAGCTGCCTCAACTGGACAAACGCCCGCATGATGGCAATGTTTACCTGAACTGCGCGGTCACTGTTTAACACGCTGGAAAGCATAGCAACGCCCTGTTCTGTGAAAACATAAGCGCTTCTCGCATGTTTCAAGGAAGACAGACATGTCACAGTTTGTGATATGTTCCGAATTTCATCCCTCGTCAGTTCAAACATGAAGTCATCCGGGAACCGCTTGCGCTGGCGTTTAACGGCCTGATTGAGTGCACGCGTCTCAACTCCATAGAGCGACGCCAAATCCCGGTCAAGCATGACCTTTTGGCCGCGAAGCAAATAGATCGCTTTCTGGATTCTCTCTGCGGGCACAACATCCTGTGTCATATTGCCTCCGGTGCTGACTGAAATCACATGCTATAACCGCGTAGATAATTTTTCAATCCAACTCTGCAATTTTGAGGGTTTTTGATTTTTTGGGGCCATTTTTGTTCATTTTTCGAGTATTTTTGGCCGTTTTTTGGGCATTCCGGTTTTTGTTCACGGGCGCTGTACTTTTCCGGGTTATCTGCTAGTCTGAAGACTCCCATTTGGAAGGACGGGCATTATGGCAAAGGATCGCAAACTGGTTTCGGTGGTGACGGGCGGATCGGGTTTCCTCGGGTCGCACCTGTGCGATTATCTTCTGGGCAAGGGCCACCAGGTGATCGCCATTGACAATCTCATCACCGGCAATGTAACCAACATCGAGCATCTCGCGGGCAATGAGAATTTCCAGTTCATCAAGCACGATGTGACGAATTATATCACCGTCCCGGGCGATGTTGACTACATATTCCATTTCGCCTCGCCGGCGAGTCCGATTGACTATCTGGAACTTCCGATCCAGACGCTGAAGGTGGGATCGCTGGGCACGCACAAAGCCCTCGGACTGGCGCGCGCGAAGAATGCCACTTTCTTTCTGGCGTCCACGTCAGAAACCTACGGTGACCCGCTGGTCCATCCGCAGCCGGAGACCTACTGGGGCAATGTGAACCCGGTCGGCCCGCGCGGCGTGTACGACGAGGCCAAGCGCTTTGCCGAGGCCATGACGATGGCCTATCACCGCTATCACGGAATAGACACGCGCATCGTCCGCATCTTCAACACCTACGGCCCGCGCATGCGGCCGAACGACGGACGCGTGGTGCCCACGTTTATCATGCAGGCGCTCAAGGGGGAACCGCTCACCGTTTTCGGCGAGGGCGACCAGACCCGAAGCTTCTGCTATGTGTCCGACCTGATTGAGGGCATCTACCGGCTGGCCATGAGCAGGGAGTGCGACCCGACCAATATCGGCAACCCGAACGAGATGACGGTCCTGCAGTTTGCGGAAGTAATCATCAAGCTTTGCAACAGCTCATCGAAGATCGTCAACAAGCCGCTCCCCACGGATGACCCGAAGGTGCGCCGCCCCAATATTGACAAGGCCCGGAAAATTCTGGGATGGGAACCGGTGATGAATCTGGAAGACGGCCTGCAGTCCACCATCGCCTATTTTAAGAATCTTCTGGAGAAGGGGCTGATATAAACGCTTGATCTCCGAAATCCTTTGAACCAGTATGGCCCCATGCAATTGAGATATACAGCTAAAGACGGCATCGAGCAGGTTTTTATTCTGCCGGACAGACCTGTCACGATCGGCCGCGGGCTGAACGCCGACCTGGTGCTCAAGGATGAAAAGGCGTCGCGGCTGCATTGCGCCGTGGAGTCTTTCGAGGGCGAGTGCCTCGTGCGCGACCTCAAGTCCAAAAACGGGCTCCTCGTCAACGGAGAGCGCGTGGAAACCGCCTACGTAACCCCCGGCGACACCTTTCAGATCGGCGGGACCGTGTTTCTGCTTGAAGAACTGTTCACCCCCGGATCGGAGACCGCCCTGCAGGAAGTGCAGGACGAAATGGAGCACGGCAAGGGCTACGGCACCATCATGCGGGAACTCGTGAAGGAAGTTGAAGCGGCGCCGGAGAAAATGTCGGACACGGAGCGAATCACACTGCGGCCGCCCCCCAGGAAGCCGAAGAAGCTGGCCGACACCGAGCGCATCCCGCTGGACGAATAGTTATTCCCCCGGGCTTAAGGCCAGAGCAACCGCCTCTTCCGGTGTCGCAGCCTCCACAATACCGGCATCAGAATCCCCATGGCGTCCGATTTTCCATGATCCCAGAGTCACAACTCTTTTTCCGGCGCGCAGGGCAAACGCGATTTCTGACAGGGTGCCGTAGTATCCGCCGATGGCGATCACTGAGTCACAGACCTTCGCAATCAGCGCGTTGCGGTAGAGTCCCAGGCCCGTGGGCAGAGCAATGTCAATGAACTCGTTGGCATCATCCGCCGAATCGCCCGGAAGGATTCCGAGCGTCTGGCCGCCCGCCTCTTTCGCGCCCTGCGCGGCGGCGGCCATCATTCCGTCCAATCCGCCGCAGACGAGAATGGCGCCGGCTTCGGCGATTTTGCGGCCCGCCTGCCGCCCCTGCTCCAGTTCTTCCGGTGTGCACCTGTGCGGGCCCAGCACGCCAATCTTCAAGGCGCGTTTCTTCACGGATATATCCTCCCCATCAGCCTCGGGAACGGGATGGCTTCGCGAATGTGCTTCAGTCCGCAGATCCACGCCAGTGTGCGCTCGATGCCCAGGCCGTAGCCGCCGTGCGGCACGGAGCCGTAGCGGCGCAGGTCCAGATACCACTCATAGGGCGCGGGATCCATTTTCTCGTCCTTCATGCGCCGCATCAGTTCATCCAGGTCATCTTCGCGCTGGCTGCCGCCGATGATTTCGCCATAGCCTTCAGGCGCGAGGACATCGAGATTCAGAACCGTGCGCGGGTCCGTCGGCGAGCGCTTCATATAGAATGCCTTGGCCTCGCGCGGATATTCCGTGACAATCACGGGTTTGTCAAAATAGCGGCAGAGCAGCGTTTCCTCGTCGCCGCCCAGATCGGAACCCCACCGGAAATCGGCCGCGCCTTTCAGGCGTTCCCGGGACTGTTCGATAAAGGCTTCCTGTTCGCGTACGGTTTCACGCACGTACTGAATCTCACCGGTCAGCTTGTCCTGCTTCCATTTCTTCCCGGCCTGCGGGAGTTCCGCCTCCAGCGCCGACAGTTTCAGCATGTTTTCCTGAAGGCTAGCACACGCCCGCCCGATGTCGCCTTCCACCTTATCCTTCATCTCACGGCTGTGAAGGAGGTCCACCGCCTGCGTGTAGGTGAGACGCGGAAACGGCGGCACAATTTTTCTCAGCGGCGCCGTATCGCGCTCCAGCAGGACCAGATCCTGTGCATGCCCCTCCAGCACGGCCGACACCAGAAGGCAGATCATCTCTTCGGCCAGCGCCATCAGATCCGGAAGCTCCGCAAACGCGATTTCGGGCTCCACCATCCAGAATTCGGTCAGATGCCTGCGGGTTTTGGATTTTTCCGCCCGGAAGGTGGGGCCGAAGCAGTACACTTTGCCCAGCGCCATTGCCGCGCTTTCCAGATAAAGCTGTCCGGTCTGCGCCAGATATACCTCTTCGCCGAAATACTCCACCGGGAAGAGGCTCCCCGCGCCCTCGGCCGCGCCGGGCGTCAGTATGGGCGTGTCAATCAGGGTGAAGCCGCGGTCATCAAAAAAGCGCCGGATCTCACGAATCAGCGTGTGCCGGATTTTCAGAATGGCGCACTGGCGCGGCGAGCGGAGCCACAAGTGCCGGTGATTAAGCAGAAAATCTATGCCATGGGCCTTGCGGGAAATCGGATACTCCTCCTGTCCCTGAATCAGCTCCACGGTTTCGGCGGCAACTTCCACCCCGCCGGCCGCGCGGTCATCCAGGCGCACTTCGCCGCGGACCCGCAGCGAGCACTCATGCGGAAGCTTTACCGCGGCGGCAAAGGCGGAGGCGGAGGCGGCC
>Ga0116143_10001568_pt1 | contig 27085 bp, 29 predicted proteins | sample AD_UKC034_MetaG_FD_89745 | JGI IMG/M metagenome (GOLD analysis project Ga0116143, IMG submission 89745) | Active sludge microbial communities of municipal wastewater-treating anaerobic digesters from USA - AD_UKC034_MetaG | ecosystem: Engineered > Bioreactor > Anaerobic > Digestate | place: USA...
AGTTTGATGATCTTAAGGGCGACCTGCCGGCGAATTGGCTTTTCTTGTTCAGCAAGGTATACGATCCCGAATCCCCCTTCGCCAAGAGTGACTAGTATTTTATACGGACCGATATAATTTCCGGGAGTCGGGAAATGCCCTGCATTCATCGTGTCGGAATCAGAAGCGCCGCTGCGAGAATCGTCATCTCGGGTTGGGTCTGTCATCATCCCCCTGTTCCGGGAGCTGGCCTTCATTTGATGGCTCCTCCCGGAGTTGCCGGGCGGCACCCGGCCCCGATAGAATGTTAATCAAGCTATTCATTCAGCATTTTGACAACGAGGCCGTCGCGCAGCTTGGGTTCAAACCATGTGCTCTTGGGCGGCATGATCTGACCCGCATCGGCGATGGCCATCAGTTCCTCCACGCCGGTCGGGAACAGCGCGAAGGCCACGGCCGAATCCAGTTTGCAACGCCGCTCCAGTTCCTTCAGCCCGCGAATGCCGCCCACGAAGTCTATGCGGACATCCGTGCGGGGATCTTTGATCCCGAGCACCGGGTCCAGCAGATTGTTCTGCAGAATGGATACATCGAGGCTCTGCACAGGGTCATCGGAAGGGAAGCTTCCGGGTTTGGCCGTCAGGCGGTACCATTTGTTGCCGAGCAGCATGCCATAGTCGCCTTTTTGGGCCGGCCGGGGATCCCCCGTCGGTGAAACCCCGAACTTGTCGGAGATCTTTTTCAGGAACTCCTCCGGCGAGAGGCCGTTCAGGTCCTTCACCACGCGGTTATAGTCCATGATCCGGAGCTGGTTGCCCGGAAAGATCACCGTGAGGAAATAGTTGTACATCTCCTCGCCGGTGTGTTTGGGATTTTTCTTTTTCAGGATTTCGCCGACCCGGCTCGCGGCCGCGCTGCGATGGTGGCCGTCGGCCACATAAAGTGCGGGAACCTTCTTGAACTCCGTCTGCAAAGCGGCGATATCGGCCTTTGCATCCACGACCCAGAGCGTGTGGCCGATGCCGTCGTCCGCCGTGAAGTCATAGACGGGCTTCTGTGCGCAGATCCGGCCGATGATGGCATCAATTTCCGGCCGCGCGCGGTAGGTCAGGAACACGCATCCGGTGTGCGCGCCGAGCATCTCAACGTGATGCGTGCGGTCATCTTCCTTGTCTTTGCGGGTCAGCTCATGCTTTTTGATCAGATCGTTCTGGTATTCTGCAACGCTCCCGCCGCAGAGCAGGCCGGTCTGAACATGCTCGCCCATGCGCTGGGCATAGACATACATGCAGGGCTCCCTGTCCTTGATCAGCAGGCCGTCGGCGACCATCTTTTTCAGGTTGTCGGCACCCTTCTGATACACCACATCGGAATGCACGTCGATGGATGGATCAAGGTCCACTTCGGACTTGGTGACATGCAGGAAAGAGAGCGGGTTTCCCCGGACGCGTTCGCGGGCTTCGTCGGAGTTGAGGACGTCATAGGGCGGACTGGCGATCTGGGAAGCGGCATCGGCACGCGGCCGGTACCCGCAGAAGGGGCGAATATCTGACATGAGCAATTCCTTTCTTGAATATTAATCCCTGCCGGCGGGGCGAAAGCGGTCCCGGCCGGAAAGCCGAAAATCAAAAAGGGCAGACGCCCGCCGCCTCAGATCACCGGCGCGGACTTCATCATCTTCTTCTCCCGCTTGGCCTGACGCTTCTCGGCGAGGCTCTTCTGGGGGGCCTTTTTCAAATTCTTCTTTGCATCATGCGATTTTGCCATGGCGGTATCTCCCAATTATGAATTTCGCAGCACGCACTGTGCTGTTTTATGGACAGGAAGCTACCGAAACACGGGGTTTCCGGCAAGCGCAAACCGGCGGCTTTTGCGGGCGCGGAGAAAGTTCCAATCATTGGAACTTTTCGTCAAAAAACTTCCAATGGTTGGAACTATTTTAGCGGAAACTTCCAATGACTGGAACTTCTGGGGTTGATATATCGGATACCGATATATTGCGGTCCGGCCCGGTAAAGGGTAGAAGTTGTGGCCAGATGAACCGGAATGCGTACAGGAGATTGAAATGGGTCTGGCTGATCGGCCACTGCGCCATGCCGTTCCTGGCCGTGCTGTATTTTCGCCATGTGCCGGTGCGGGAGATGATTCCCCCGATCCTTTTTCATTTCTGGCCCGCGGTATTGACGTTCTGCATGGTGTTCTGGCTGATTTTTGAAGCCCTCCTTCTGATGTACCGCTTCCCGCTCGATGTCCGCGATGCGCTGGTCCTCGTGGGCGTTTTTGTTCTTCAGTACGCATTCATGTTCTGGGGCAGCGGATCGGCCGGCTATGCGGCCTTCACTTCGATTGTCTGCACTCTGATCGCCATGGGAATCTGCGCCGCGCTGCTGACCGTGAAAACCCTGTCTTCCATGAACCGCGATATGCGGCTGGCCGCGGGGCTGATCATTGTGCTGGTCTTTACGCCCGCCGCTGTTTTCATGCCCATTCTCTTGTACGGTCTGCGGGGAATGACATCCACGCTCAAAATCCTGAACATCGCCTTCATGCTGAACGCCGTCGTCGTGGCTGTTCGGGAACTGGTCAGCCTTTCCGTCTTCGGGAAGCCGGATGCGCAGCAGGCCGCCTATGATGAAGAATGGCAGAAGTGGGCCGCCCCGACCATTATTCTGCTGATTCTCTCCGCCGCCGGAGCGGCGGTGATGGGCGGCATCATGAATGCGCAGTAGGCGTCCTGCCGCGGATGAACCATTTTGCTGTGGCCTGTATCCTCCGCCGGTGGTATGGTGGCGGCCATGATGAATGTGGCTGGGCCGGCATTTGAAGAACTCGACTACCAGCAAACCCCCATGGGGGAGCTGATCCTTCAGCGAAGAACCATCCTTGCCCTCAACAATGCTGAAGCCTATGAAGTCCGGCTGAACAATGAGTATCTCATGTCCAGCCTGTTTCATGAGGCGGAAGAGGTGATGTCCGATCTGGCCCTTGCGGAACTGTCGGGCGATGGCTGGGAGGTTGTGGTCGGCGGGCTGGGCCTGGGCTATACTGCGGCGTCCGCACTGAAATATCCGCGGGTGGGCCGGCTGATTGTTGTCGAAGCGCTTGAACCCGTCATTGACTGGCACCGGCGCGGTCTGGTCCCCAACGGCAAACAGCTCAGCGAAGACTCGCGCTGTGTTTTTCTTCATGCCGATTTCTTCGCGCTGGCAAGAGGCGAAGGCTTTGCGCCCGGAAGTCCGCATCACCGCTTCGATGCCGTTCTGCTGGACATTGATCATGCGCCCGACTTCCTGCTGAATCCCGCTCACGCCGATTTTTATACGGAGGCCGGACTGCAAAGACTGAAAAACCTTCTGAAACCGGGCGGGGTGTTCGCGCTGTGGTCGAACGATCCGGTGGATCCCGGCTTCCTCGGCCGCCTGCAGGCGGTCTTTGACCGGGCCGAAGGTCATCTGGTTCCCTTTGAAAATCCCCTTATCCAGTCCACATCAAGCAACAGTGTGTACATCGCCTGCAGGAATAAATAAAGGCCGGGTCAATCCCTCCACGACAAATCGGAGAAACCCTGAAAACCGGCTGAAGAAAGCCGATAAACGGAACATGGCCGAGAGATGGTATGGAGAGGGGAATTTGCCCTAAAACTCCACGGACGGCATGGACATGCGCAGTTGATTTCTTTTCGATCCATGCGCTCTCAGTGCTGGACTGGGCCGGGCACCCAGTGTAATGTCGCGGTTTGATTCAGGAGTTTGGAAGTTATGAGCAGTTCATCGTCAGATAAAAAGCGTATTGCAAAGCTTGTTCGGGAAATGCCCCGTTCGGGCATTCGTGATTTTTTTGACATCATCAGCACCCGGCATGACATCATCAGCCTGAGCATCGGCGAGCCGGAGTTCGAGACGCCCGAAAGCATCCGCAAGGTGGCCGCGACGGCGCTGCAGGCCGGAGCGCAGGCCACGCGCTATACGTCCAACATGGGTCTGCTTGAGCTGCGCCGCGCGCTTGCGCATTATGTGAAGAAGATGTTCAACGCGGAGTATGACCCCGAGAAGGAAATCCTGATTACCACCGGCGTCAGCGAGGCCATGGACCTCGCCATGCGGGCCATTGTGGATCCGGGGGACGAGGTGATTTATCACGAGCCGGCGTTTGTTTCGTACCGGCCGGAAATTCTGTTTGCCGGCGGCGTGCCTGTGCCCATTGTTACGACGGAAGAAGATGGTTTCCGCCTGAAACCCGAACTGGTGGAGGCCGCCATCACAAAAAAGACCAAGGCGCTGCTGCTGAATTTTCCGAACAATCCGACCGGAGCCATGCTTTCGCGTCAGGATTTCGAAAAACTGGCCAAAATCTGCATCAAGCACGACCTGATGGTCATCACCGATGAAATTTACGCCGAGCTTTCCTATGGTGACGAATATGTCAGCATTGCATCCATTCCCGGCATGAAGGAACGCACCATTTTCCTGCACGGATTTTCCAAGGCGTGGGCCATGACCGGCTTCCGGATGGGTTATTCCTGTGCGCCTGCGGCCCTGACTGAGGCTATGATGAAAATTCATCAGTACGTGATGATGTCCGCGCCAACAATCAGCCAGATTGCCGCCATCGAGGCGCTTTCGCATGCGGAAATTGATACCGAGCAAATGCGCAAGGGATATCAGGAGCGCCGCGACTTCATGTATGATTCCATCCGGGAAATGGGCATCCCCTGCACCAAACCGGGCGGAGCTTTTTACATGTTTCCCCGCGTTGGAGTTCTGGGATTGTCCTCCATGGACTTTGCGATGAACTTCCTCAACGAGGAAAGTGTGGCCGTTGTTCCCGGAACAGCCTTTGGCGCCTGCGGAGAAGGATATGTCCGGTGCGCCTATGTGGCCAGCATGCAGAACCTGAAACTTGCCATGATGCGCATGAAGCGGTTTGTTGATAAGCTCCGCTGAACCCCGTTTTTGGCCCCCCCATAATACGCTAATAATCCGCAACTTGCGCGGGATAAAAAGACATTGCGCGGCGGCTCTTTATACACAGAGACCACAGATGATTGTGAATATCATCACGAGTGGAACCCGCCATTTTCCCAGTAGTAATACTTTCATAATAAAAGAGTAATGAGAAAAGATCTGCCGGCTCACGGGCCGGTTCGCACAAGTTGTCCACAGCCCGCCTGCCCAACGGAGAAAAGAATTGCTTGACAGAAAACAGAGGATTTCGTGTCGGACAATATCGGCATGGAACGGCCGCTGAAAACAGCGGCATCCGCCTGTTTTCCACCACGGCGGCCGGCCGATTTTGGCCGCCTCACAGTGCGGATATCAGCCGGCGGGGCTTCCGGGGGCGGGCTCTTCGGCAAGGTGATAGGGCGGGCTCGCGGTAAAGAGGCGCTGGAGAACTTTCCCCAGAAGCGGGGGAACCATCTTCTCCATGGTAACAGGCTTCAGCCGGCCCGAGCGAATGGCGTCCGCCATCCGCATGCCCAAATCCCGGGCCCCCTGCTTCTGCCGGGAGCTGATCCGGCGCAGGAAATACAGCCTCTGCCAGTCTTTTCTGCCTTCCGGCTGTCGGGCCAGATCCGCTCCGGCATACATATCGCCGACCCACTGCCCGTGCAGAATCAGGGGGGCGTTGCCTTTGAGCCAGGGGGTTCCGTCATCACAGAATCTGCGCAGCCGTTCCGGCATCCCTCCGGCACTGGCGATTGATCCAAAAGCGCGCACTTTCCCGTCTATGCGGCTTATGATGCTCATCATATTCAGAAAAGGTCCGTCGGGCCGGGCCACCCGCCAGGAAAGACGCTCCCAAAACACCGTCATGAGCCCGGTGACAAATCCGTTATGGACAGGTGAGGCGAAAAGAATGCCGTCCACCTCAACCATCCGGCGGATGATATCGTCCATGTCGTCATGCAGGCTGCAGGGGGCAGTTCCGTCTCCGTCGTAACTGTAGCACTTCAGGCAGTTGGTGCAGTACTGGATGGTTTGGTCGCGAAGCATGACCATCTCAACCTCTGCGCCGCTTTCCGAAGCCCCGTCCATAAACGCCCGGGCGAGTTCTTCCGTCGTTCCCCCGGAGCGACAGCTTCCATTCAAAACAAGAATCTTCATCGGTCAGCCACCTTTGTCCGACCGGGGCCTAAAAGCGCTGCGGCATGAAGTTGTGGTCGTGCGGATCAATAAACATGGACCGGAGTTTCAGTTTTTTCATTCGCAGGAAATTCTGCCAGCGCTCTTCGCCGATGGCCGTGCGGATGGTTCCCGGTTTCAGCTTGCGCTGCGGAAACGAAGCGGACAGCGCCACGGATACCGTGTTGAGCAGTTCCTCTTTTTTGGAGGTCAGCGTGAGCATGACCATGAAAGCCCCGTCCGTGGTTGGACTTGTAAACCGATAGTCGCCTTTAACTTTTTCCACCAGCATGTGACGCCTCCCTTGTTCTATCACTGTTCCGGAGATGCACCCGTGCATTCCAGACGACAGTATAGCGGCCGGAGAGGGCGGGGGGAAGGGAAAAGGCTGTTAGAAATTACGACCCGCATGCAACTTCCCGGTGTTTGCTGTTGATGCCGCCCGGCGATGTGCATAGTATGCGGACCATGTCTCAGAAAAAAACATATACAATTGCCTGTCCGAAGTGCAAGGCGGCGCAGGAAGAGGAGCTTTACGAATCCGTGAATGTGGCGGAAGAACCCCTGCTCAAGGAAAGCCTGCTTCAGAATCGGATCAACGCGGTGACCTGCGCGGAATGCGGTTTCAGTTTTCGGGTGGACAAGCCGCTGCTGTATCACGACCCCCTGCATTCGGCGATGATCTATTATCTTCCGCTGGGCGGCGCGGACTATGACAAGGGGGAGCGCCATTTCCGCGAGTTTCTCGGGGAAATGCACACCCTGATGCCCGACGGGCTGGACCTGCCGGATGTTCATCTGGTCTTCTCCTGGGCGGAGCTGGTCGAACGGGTGTTTCTGCTTGAAGCGGACCTGGATCCGAGGCTGATCGAATACGTGAAGTACATCATCTACACGAAAAATTCGGAACGGCTCAAACCCGAGCAGAAAGCCATCCTCTTCAATGCAGAGGACTCCACGGCCGAACAGTTCTGTTTCGTGATTCAGGATGTGGCCACCCGCAAACTGGAGAGCATTCTGCATTACAGCCGCGAGGCCTATGAATCACTCTGCGAAACATTTGATCAGGACGAACAGACGCCGATGCTTCTGGAGATGTTCCCCGGGCCCTATGTGAGCGCGCGCGCCCTGCTCCTGCGCGAGACCGCTGAAGAGGACGAAGACGCCTGACCGGGGCTGCTCCGGGACCTGCGCCCGGAGATTCAATATCGAACGTATCATTAGGTCTATTCTGTGGAGGGCCCGGAAAGGTTCAACGCTTTTCTGATCGAATCGGCGACCTGGCCGGCCATCAGTTTATAGCCGTCCTTTGTATAATGGACATCATTTTCCCCGCGCGCATATTTCGGCTGCACGGGCTTGATCAGGGCGTGCAGGTCGTTGATCTGCACGCCGTGCTTCTTCATGACCCGCGCGGCGGCATCGAGATATTCCGCTTCCCCTTTCGGGCCAATGATCAGCCCCGACTCCTCCTCGGCTTCCGGGCAGGCAGGCGTTGTCGTGGCCCAGATCAGAACGGCACCGGTTTGTTTAAGGCGCGCGACCAGTGTGTCGAGATTTCTTTCATAGGTTTCCGGGGTCTGGTCATGTCCTTCGTGTTTCCATCCGTACATGTCCCACAGACCCCAGTTGAAATGGATCGCCGCCCATTTTTTGCGACCCAGCCATTTTTCAATATCTTCAAGACCGCGCGCGGTCGGTCCCGCGTTTCCGCGATGATGTCTCACAACCGCCGTGCCCCTGAATATTCTCTGCACATAGGGGGTGTATCCCATGGAGATTGAGTCGCCAATAATGAGAACCCTCGGGCGCTTCCCGCGCGGCACCCGGGCCTGTGACGCGGCAGGTGCAGCCAGTATGAGAATCAGGATGAATGTGGCGGGAATGAATATTCTTTTCATGGAATAACTCTCAAAACACGGCTTGAAGCTGAAGCCGGATTTCGGTCCGGGTGTTGTCATTCATTGAGCGCAGGCCGTCATCCGTGAAGAACACGCACCCGTTCAGTTCCAGTGACACGGCGTCTGACAGCGCGCAGCGGGCCGACAGATCAACTTCGCTTCCGAGCGGCTCGCCGCTGTCGCCCTGCCGGTAACTGAAGTACTCCCCGGAGATCTTCAGCGCCTCCGTCATGTCGCGCGATGCGGATGCCGTGAAGATATGGATTCCGCTCAGGGGCGGATCATAGAGCCGTCCCCAGTGCTCCCCGTTGAACAGCGGAACAAAGGAATGAACTTCGTCATCACTGCCCGAGGCCCAGGTCCATGCCGTGCGAATTTCCCCTTTTGAAAAACGGCGGATAATTCCGCAGTCGGCAATGAGGGCCTCCAGATTTCTGTTCGAGCTTCTGTCACCGGCTTCACCGGCCAGTTCGGCCCAAGTTTCCCACGCGGGACCTGCGGCCCACACCCCGCGTAAACCCGCAATGGCGGCATGCCCATCATTCTCAAGGCTCATGGCGCCTCCGAACATTTCGACGGAACTTCGGCCTTCGGCCTGATAAAGCCAGCGGGCCAGCCAGAGATGATTCACGGGCGAGTCAAACACCGTCAGGGCGGGGTCGGCATAAATAAAATCAAAACGATGGGGAAGAGTATCCCATCTGCCGCCCGCCATATCGAACAGATGTTCCCCGTACTGGTCGCTGAACAGAAGCCCGCGGCCCCACGAAATTGCCTGGCGGCCGGCTGAAACTGAAAGGGGCATCATGGCGATGTTCTCAAGGGCTGCAAAGGATTCTCCGGCCTCGATGATGGAGTCATCCTCTGATCCCCATCGAGCGGCGGACATCACAGAAAATTTCAGATGGAGATCATCCCGCGGTTCGGTCCTCATCCCGATTTCCAGCCGCGCAGCGCCTTCCAGTTCGTCTTCACCGGCCCTTCCGCTGCGGGGGAGATCGCGCTGCGCGAAGGCGGGGGACGAGTCGGAGCGGGACAGTCGCAGGAGCAGGGCGGCCTCGGGCTCCATGGCCTTTGAGGAAGAGGCGACAATGACACACCCCAGAAGAAGCGCGCAGACCTCCCTGAAGTTTTCCATTCGCACGAACTACGGTTTCTGCGCCACGCGCATATTTTTTTCAAGGTAGAGAAGGGCGGTTTTGGCCTGCTGCAGCCAGGGGCTGTCGGGATTGGCCGCGATGAAATCGTCATATATTTTCCGGGCGCCCTCCAGATTGTTCATCTGCTCCTGACAGCGCGCCTGGCCGATGACCGCCACGCCGGCGAGATAGTGATCCGGATATTCTGCGGCAAAAGCCCTGAAGGCTGCGTCGGCTTCAGCCAGGCGTCCATCGCCCTCCATGCAGTAGGCCGTGCCGATCCGGGCCACGGGGCGGAGCGGATGATTGGGGAACTGCATTTCGAAACGGCCATAGGCGTTTTGCGCGTTCAGGTACTGTCCGCTGTGCAGCTGCTCGGCTGCGAGCGTGAGCAGCGCGGCCGGAGCGGAGGGCGTTTCAGGGAACTGTGAAACGACATTTTCCAGATCCTGCACCGTTCGCGCGGTCAGCAGGCCGGTTGCGGCCCGCTCGGCAAGGCCTTTCTTGTAGCCCCGCCAGGCGGTGAATCCGAGAATTACCACAAGCACAAGTCCCAGGGCGATGGCCGCAGGCACGGCGTACTCGCGTACCAGATCCATCACCTGCTGCACTTCTTCCTTGTCGGCCGGCGCCGCGGTGACGGGTTCCTGAACGTCCAGATTCTCTTTCTTCTCTTCTCCGCTCATGGCAGTTCTCCTGAATACCTTTGCATAAAGTCCGGTATTTATGGCCTTACTGCATCAAAAAGGCAAGACCGCATGTGTTAAATCGGGTCTCCGCGAAACTCAATATCGCGGCTTGAGTTCTGAGGGAAGACATGCTAATGGTCAGATGCCAATTTTGAAGAAAGGGGCGGATGCCATGTTGAAGTGGAAAATGACGGTATTGGGTTTGTGCCTGGCGGTGCTCGCGACCGCGGGTTCCGATGTCCGGGCCGCGGCCCGCCAGCCTCAGCGGCTGACGATGCTTGTGGTGCCGGCCAATCCGGCGCAGCTGGAACTGGCATTTGATGTGGCCGACCGGTTTCCTGCCGTGCTGGTGTCCTATCAGACGCGCAAGAAATCCGACGAACCGCTGCTGCACGCATGGAACGGATCTGAATGGGTTTACCTCTCCTTCGAAAGTTATCAGCGCGGCGATTTCATGACCCGCGTGCCTTCGCGCGCCATTCTGGTGGGCGATGAAACTCTCCTCCCGGCGGCTCTGGTGACGGCTTCGGCCTGGTGTCCCTCCGTTATGAACATACCAGCCCTGAACCCGGCGGTCATTCTCAACTCGCTGTCACGGGTGTTCACCTTCACGGAGAACGACTGGCGGTGGTTTGCGCGCCGCTACAATCTGGAACTTAAAGACCTGAACGCCAAACGCCGCCGCACCAGCTGGTACGATTGAAAATATATTCCGTCATTCTGCTGCTGGCCCTCGTCGGCTGTGTGAGCACGGTTGTTCCCACGGAACCGCTGGCAGAGTCCGTTCTTATTGTCACACGCAGCGGGGAGCAGGTTTTCCTGCAGTGGGCTTCGGAGCCCGGCATTCATTACACCGTATTCTATACGGACTCCTCCTCGGCCGGCCGGCGCTGGCTTCCGCTGCCCGCTGCCGTGAAACTGCGCGGAACGGGCGAGGACATCAAAATTTCCGACAGCGTGCCGACAACCGTGCAGCGTCGTTACCGCCTGCAGGTTGACATGCCGGTGCGTACCAAATAGCGGATCATCGAGCGGCAATTCTTCTGGCCCAGTTCACCGATGCGGCCATCGCGGGAAGATCCTGAATCAGCTGGCCCTGAATTTTTCTGAAGATCGCCGCATAGTTGCGAAGAGCAGTCAGCGCATCAGAGGCCAGCTCCTTCTCCGTGAACAGTTCCCGTGTGCGTTCGGCGAAATCCAGGCCCGGCTGCACGGCGTTTCCGTCAATGCGGCACTTCAGGTCGTAGCCGCTCAGCAGCAGGCGCGTCGGCCCGGTTTTCATGGTGCACAGGCGCTCAAACCAGTCGCTGTCTTCGGAGACGGAATCCACCTTCAGCATCTCCAGAAGCTTTCGCTCGCGGGCGAGCAGGAGTTCGATGTCCTTCTGGGGAACGGAGCAAAGAGAAAGCCGGACCAGCTTCGTCAGCAGCGCAGCATGCCCCTCGGGATAATTCAGCATCTGCCGCATGCCGAATTTTTTCTGTATGTTCATCACATACGGAACTGATCTGCCTGCGGCTTCGGCCAGCGCTTTGATTTTCATCCGTGCACGACTCCTGTTTCCCCGCATCATATGAAATGAAGCCGGGCAAAACAATTTCAAAACAGCATTCCGTGAAAAGCGGGAAAAAAGCGGGCCGGGATCAGCTGAGACCGATGATTTGTTCGAAATCCACGGACTCCCCAGCGAGCGTGTAGGCCACGGGCATTTCCGCCGTGGCCCGGTGGAACCGCTGGTAATAGGCGGCGTAGTCTGCGGCCGTTTCCTCGGGCTCCGGCGCGCGCAGACCCATGAAAACCAGGGCTGCATCACGGGATGACTCACGGATTATGTCGAACACATTTTCCCGGTCCCGTTTCACGAAATCAACGGTGACATCCAGCCGATGGACGCGGGTATGCTCCTCAATGGCGGCGGTCACCTCGTTCACGTCCGCATCCGCATCCAGAATGCGCTTCAGCCGAATTTCGGCTCCGGACCAGACTTCGCTCCGCTTCATCATATAGGCCAGCGTGAGCATCATTCCGATGTTGGTCTGCTGACCCCGCCACCAGATGTCAATATAACGTGTTTCCGGGGTGACCGGTTCCTCGCCGACCTCCCGTACCAGCACGAGATTGCGGTTCATGCGATAAATATTGATCACCAGTTCTGCGAAACGCTCGACATTGCCCCATTCCTCGCAGTCGCCCATCAGAATGGTGTTGGGACGCATGGGTCCGTAGCCGTAGGCCTTGATCAGCGCCGTTGCCCCATCAAGTATGTCATCCTCCGGCAGGATCTTGACCAGGGCGTGCACATCCCGCTTGATCAGATACTCCGCGATGCTTGCCTGCAGGGAGCGAATGCGGTCGGCGATCCATTTCTCTCCGGAGACCACGGTGGCCACGGTCATGCCGCAGGCGTTGTGCACCAGCGCATGGGCCAGTTCAATCAGGTACCAGCGGGACTGGGGGGACCCGCTCAGGACAAGAATGTTGGGTCGCCAGGTTCGTTCGTCCGGCTGCTTGAGAGAGAGCCTGCGAATGGCATATTCCGCAAGCATGTTGAGCAGGCCATAGCGCATGTCGCCCCATCGCGCCGTCAGGTTGCGGCGTTTCTGCAGTGCATAGATGAAGCCCACCACCACAATGGCGGCAAAGGTGGCGCCGGCATTGATCATGAACATGACAGAAAAGCAGGCTGCCGCGCCCGCCAGCGAAAGCGCGGGTTTCACTCGGAACTGGGGACGCCATGTCGGACTGTCAATCAGTCCTTCCAGCCCGGCTGAAAGATTCAGCAGGCCGTAGGAGGTGAGAAAGAACATGGATAAAACAGGGGCCAGCATGTTGAGATCGCCCAGCAGGATGGCGGTCAGCGCCACGAGGAAAGTAACGGCTGTGGCGATGCGGGGATCGTTTTTGGCTCCAAATCCCCGGCCCAGAAAACGGGGGAAAACTCCATCCCGGCTCAGCGCCTGCATGGTGCGTGGCGCGCCAAGGAGCGAACCCAAAGCGCTTGAGAGTGTGGCGGCCCAAACCCCGACAAGAATCAGCGCTCCCCAGCGCGCCACGGACTGCATGATCATGGGTTCGGCCAGAAGCCTGCCGCTGTCGGGAACAAAATGAAGCAGTACCGGGGGAATGGCCATATACACCAGGTATCCCGCCAGCACAGCCGCGATGGTTCCGCGCGGGAGGGCTTTGGCCGGATCCTTCAAATCGCCCGACAGCGCGAGCCCGGCCTCAATGCCGGTGACGGCCGGAAAGAAGACGGCGAATACGGCCCAAAACGATACTCTTTGGGTGATGTCCACCGCGCTCTGGGCGGGGGCATCGGCGGCGGGCGGGTGGCCGAGAAAAAAGGATACCAGCGAGGCAAAAATAGCCGCGAGAATCAGCATTTGTGTTTTCAACGCCAGATCGGCGGAAATCAGGGCGATTATCGCGAGGATCGCAAGAGTCAGAATCGAAATGAGCCGGATTTCGCTGACTTCAAACGGAAGCTGTTCGATCAAAGGCTGGACATTCACCACCCCGGCGAGGGCTTCGGAAAACCCGGTGATGTAAAAGGCAACACCCAGGGCCTGCGCCAGAAACAGCGGAACCCCGATGGCCGAACCCACTTCAACGCCCAGAGAGCGGGAGATGATGTAATAAGCTCCGCCGCCCCCCACCTTCATATTGGTGGCGGAAGCGGAAAGCGAGAGGGCCGTCAGGAAGGTGATGGATGAGGCCATGGTCACAATCAGAAGCGTCAGGGGCAGCCCCACCTGCCCCAGCACCCAGCCGAAGCGCAGGTACATGATCACGCCAAGAATGGTCAGGATGCTCGGCGTAAAAACGCCTTTAAACGCTCCGAACGAATAGCCCTGCGGCTCTTCTTTACTCTGACTTTCGATTGTCACGGCCGTAAATTCAACGCTCTGAATATGTCCGATATGTACTGGAACAGGCCGGCAATGACAACTGGAATCGAAAAAGCATCCAGTGCCGTGCACCATGCGCGGCCCCGGCGGAGCATTGACTCTATTTGTGCAACATGGCAAAATGCACAAACAGTCTGAAAGGACATGGGCGGTGAAGGCCGGGCATTGCCCCGAGGGAGCGCATGATGCAGATTCCGAAGGTCATCGGGGGGATTTGGGGGAAGGTGAATCTTCCCGTTCGCACCGCGGGGCTGTATGCGCTCCTCGGGGGTCTCTGGATTCTTTTTTCTGACCGCGCAATTGGGCTGTTCACAAACGATCCCCGCCGGCTCACCTTCCTGCAGACCTACAAGGGCTGGGGTTTCGTGCTGGTTACGTCACTGCTGCTGTATTTTTTCCTTCTTCGGGAATGGTCCATGCTTCAGAAGGAAATACAGGCCCGCCGGCTGGCCGAGGACAAACTGCGCAGGCTGAATGCAGAACTGGAGGCGCGCGTCGCGCTCCGCACGGATGAGCTTGCCCGCGCCAAGGAGCGCGCCGAATCCGCTGACCGGATCAAGTCGGCCTTTCTGGCTACTATGTCCCACGAGCTGCGCACCCCTCTGAATTCCATCATCGGCTTCAGCGATATCATGGGCGAGGGTTTGACCGGCCCCCTGAACGATGAACAGAAGAAGCAGCTCGGCATGGTGCAGGCCAGCGCCCGGCACCTGCTCGCGCTTATCAATGACGTGCTGGATATTTCAAAAATTGAAGCCGGGCAGCTTACGCTCTCGTTTTCTGAATTCGAACTGCGCGACGCCTTGCAGAGAATGGTTGAGCTGGTGACACCCCTGGCGCGGAAAAAGGGCCTTGAACTCAGGGTGTCTGTTGCCGACGATGTGGGCACGGTGAGTTCGGATCAGCGACGGCTGGAGCAGGTCATTCTCAACCTGCTGGCCAACGCCGTGAAATTCACTGACCGCGGCCATGTGGCGGTGTCCTGCCGCGCGGAGGGCGGCCATTATCTGCTGACGGTTTCCGACACGGGTGTCGGAATCCGGCCGGAAGCTGTCCCGGGCCTGTTTCAGCCGTTTCATCAGATTGACAGCACCCTGGCGCGCCGACACGAGGGAACGGGCCTGGGTCTGTCCATCAGCAAAAAGCTGGTCGAAAAAATGGGCGGAACCATCGGGGTTGAGAGTGAATGGGGCCGGGGAAGTGTTTTCACCGTTCGTCTGCCGGTGCGGCAGGTATAAAATCCGTTCCCGCCCGCTTGCTATTGCGGCGGTTATCGCGTAGTTTGTTATTCTCGCATGGGTTCTGTCCCTGCGGAGGAAAGAGAAGGGAAAGCATATGAAAAAGCTGCTGATGTGGGTGTCCATGGCCGCAGTTCTGCTGTCGACCGGCGTTTTGAGCGGTTGCCGGCAGGAAGAAAAGACTGCCGCGCCTGCCGCCGCGGAAGAGAAGATGGACGCCGAGAAGACGTCCGCCGAGCATCCGGCTCGGCAGAAACCCAAAGATCACCCGGCGCACTGACCGTGTCAGGCGGGAGAAAACAAAGCCGGGGGAGCGGCATGATCATGCGTTCCGATGCATGGATCGTGTTGTTCGGCTGTGTTCTGCTGTCCGGATGCTTTGGAGACAAAACCGGTCCCGCAGAGTCGGCACAAACCGGGACATTCCCCATCGTCACCGGCGATATCCAGGCCGGCATCGAGAAGCATATCGCCGAGCAGATTGAACAGGGTGATGGCTACTTCGTGGTCCCATTTGAGGGCCGGGAACTGAAGCTCAGGCTGGTGCGGGTTCATGTCGAATATCTGGCCTCACTCGCCCCTCAGCGCCACTTCGCCTGCGTGGACATGGCGAGCGCGGATGGCCAGTTTTATGACATTGATTTCTTTCTCGCGGGCGATCCCGGCTCCATGACGGTGACGGAGACCACCGTTCACAAGCTGAACGGCCAGCCCTACTATCTCTGGAAGCAGAATGAGGACAGGAACTGGGTGCGCGCGCCGGTGGATGACGCCTCACGGGAGCTTCTCGGTGTGCTGCCCGGCCACGACGCGTTTGAGTTCCGCTATCAGGCAAGGCTCCCTGAAATTTCCGGTCCGGCGCGCTGCTGGCTGCCGATCGCGCAGTCTGACGATTTCCAGAATGTAACCGTGAAATCTGTCCGTGCGCCCGGCACCCGGAAAATGCTGACCGATCAAGCTCATGGCAACCGGGTGATGTTTCTTGAACTGGGCCCCGCGGCCAGCGGCAAGGAGATCGAAATTGTATATGATGTCGAGCGGCTTGAAAAGGCCGCCTATGCCGGCGATCCGGCGGAAGCGGAAAAGCACCTGCGGCCCGAGCGCATGGTTCCTGCGGATGAAACCATTCGTGCCGCCGCCGAGAAGGCCGTGGAAGGCCGCGAAGGCGCCCTGATGCAGGCCCGGGCTCTGTATGATCATGTGATTGATCAAATGCGCTACATGAAATTCGGCGAGGGCTGGGGGCAGGGAAGCTCTGTCTATGCCTGTGATGCCCTGTCCGGCAACTGCACGGATTACCATTCCTACTTCATCGGTCTGGCGCGCGCCGTCGGTATTCCGGCCCGCTTTGCAATCGGCGCCGGCATCCCGTCCGAACGGGATGAAGGCGGAACAGACGGCTATCACGGCTGGGCGGAATTCTATGCGGAAGGGAAGTGGTGGCCGGTGGATGTCAGCGAAGCCGACAAATTCAGCGCGCTGAGCATGTACTACTTCGGGCACCACCCGGCCAATCGCTTTGAGTTCAGCCGCGGCCGGGATTTGGAACTCGATCCGGCTCCCGCGTCCGGTCCCGTCAATTTCCTGGCCTATCCTTTGCTGGAAGTCGGCGGAGTGCCCCGGGGGGTCAAAACGATGTTTCTCTTCCGCCGCACAAGCTGTCGCGCCGACGGACCGAAAACATGAACGCATGAATACGGAGAACAAACGCATGAAACCGAGAACAATATCTGACAGGGTTCAATGGGTGGGCGCAGTCGACTGGAACCGCCGCCTGTTTGATTCGCTGATTCCTCTTCCCGACGGAACAAGCTATAACGCCTATTTGGTGCGGGGTTCAGAGAAGACCGCCCTGATTGATGCCGTGGATCCGGCGCTGCAGCACCTGCTGTTTGCGCAGCTTGCGGATGTGCCGCAGATCGACTATGTGATTTCCCAGCACGCGGAGCAGGATCACTCCGGTGCGCTTCCGGATGTGCTCAAAAAATATCCCGGAGCAAAACTTCTCTGTTCGTCCAAGGCCCGGGGGCTGCTGCTCGAACACCTTGCTCTTCCGGAGGACCGGGTCCAAACCGTGGAGGATGGTGAAACCCTTTCACTGGGGGATCGGACGCTCCAGTTTGTCTACACACCGTGGGTGCACTGGCCCGAAACCATGTCCACCTATCTGCCCGAAGAAAAAATCCTCTTCTCCTGTGATTTCTTTGGGTCGCACCTGGCCACGTCGGATCTGTATGCCGGCGGCAGCGCGTATGTCATCGAAGCCGCGAAGCGCTATTATGCAGAGATCATGATGCCGTTCCGGACTGTGATCCAGAAGAACCTCCAGAAACTTGAGCCGCTGGATTTCAATATGATCGCCCCCAGTCACGGGCCCATCTATGATCAGCCCCAAAGCATCCTGGACTCCTACCGGGACTGGGTTTCTGACCGGGTCTCAAACATGGTTGTGATCCCGTACATCTCAATGCATGGAAGCACGGAAATGATGGTGAACCACCTGATGCAGGCGCTGATTGAACGGGAAGTTGGTGTGCAGAAGTTCGATCTGTCCGTCACCGACATCGGCAAGCTGGCCATGTCGCTGGTGGATGCGGCCACCATCGTTATCGGCACCCCAACCGTTCATGTGGGTCCTCATCCGGTTGTTTATTCCGCCGCGCAGCTTGCGAACGCCATTCGGCCGAAACTGAAATTCGCGGCCGTCATCGGTTCGTACGGCTGGGGAACGAAGGCCGTGGAACAGATTTCCGGTCTGATTCCCAACCTGAAAGTTGAAGTGCTTGGCGCTGTGATGTGCAAGGGACTGCCCCGTGCGGAGAGCTTCGCAGCCCTGAACGAGCTGGCCGGCAAAATCCGGGACAGCCATCAGCGGGTTGCGGGCTGATATATTGGCTGAATGGCGGGGCTTTTGTGCGACATCGCGCTTGATGCTCTCGCCGGCTTTTGACATGATCCAGTTGTGACCGTTAATGTTTTTGACATGGAGGCGGGAGGCTTATGATGACTCGTTATCAAATATCACTGGCGGGACTGGTCGTGCTGTTTTGTTTTTCTCTGCTGTCCGGGCAGATGGTTTTTGGACAGCAGGCCATTGGCTCTGTGGTGGCGCTGGAGGGTGGGGCTGTGGCCGTGAGGGCCTCCGGCATGGAGGAAGAACTTGGTTCCGGTGCGGATGTTTTTCTGAACGATCGTATTCTGACGCGCCGCCGTTCCCGGATAACCATCCGGTTTCTTGATGAATCCACCCTCTCTCAGGGCGAAAGCAGCGAAATGGTGCTCAATGAATTTGTCTTCAACCCGGCTCGAAAAAAAGACAACGCGTTTCAGGTCCGCATGATTCAGGGGGCGTTCCGCTGCATTACGGGGAAAATCGTTGAAATGAATCCCGCGCGTTTCGGACTCAGGACCGGGAAGATGACCATTGGAATCAGGGGCACCGATATCGGCATAGAAATCAACCCCTATACTGGTGAGGAGAACCTGCTGGTTTTCGATCTGCATCGCCGGGAGCTTGTAGTTGCACCCGGCGTGGCGGGTCTGGAGCCGTTTGTTGTCACGACGCCGTTTGTCCAGTTTCAGGTCACCGAAAAAGGTGTTGAACAGCGCGCGCTGACCCAGGCGGAAGCGAAACGTTTCATCAAAAAGAGCGCCCCGAAGGGCGCACCGCCCCCGGGCGGCCCCACACCCGCCTCGGGCGTGAAGATGGATATGCCTCCCTGGCTTGAAAACCGCTGAAGCACTGGCGGTCTTGGCAATATGAAGGCACGGTATGCATGGGCTTTCAGCCTGGGGCTGTTGCTGGCGGCTGCCGGATGCCAGAGCGCGAGCCTTCTGCCGAAAAGCTTTCCGCTGAACGAAGAAAACCGGAAGTGGCTTCAGGAGGGAGAGCAAACGCGGATCACGCCGGCCGTGCGCGCGGCGGCCAAGCCTCTTCTTGCCGGTTCCTCCCGGGGGCAGAAAATCCGCATTGTCATGGACCTGCTTCACAGCGAGTTCACCTATGATCCGGCTGAGAGCATTCATGCGGCGGCGAGAACCGCCGACGAACTTGTGCGCGGCGGTGTGTTTGGGGACTGCACGGATTATGCCTTGGTGGCCGCGGCGCTCCTGCGCAGTGCGGGAGTGCCCGCACGCATTGTGCTGGCCGCCGATGCAGGCTGGATCGGCCTGCTTCGCCGCGATCCCTCCGCCGTTCCCGAAGGTCATGCCATGCTCGAGGTGTGGGGTGATCGCGGTCCGCAATGGATCAATCCAAGCTGGGGCAACCTGTATCCGGTCCGCCCCGGCGGGGGAAACGTGCTGCCCGATGGCTACCTTTGGGCGCGCGCCGGCCGCGACTACTGGGACATGGGCATCCGCGGGGTTGAGGATCTGCGAAACCTTCTGTATGAAACCGCTCGCGGCGCCGACCGCGAGGAAACCGAGCAGGCATCATTTGGCGCGCCGGTTCCCAGAAATTAATCCCGATCTTGGGTGCCGGTCTTCCGCGTTGACGTCACTTTCTGAATGATGGATATTCCCGCACGTTTATGAATTTAAACAATTCTGAATCTGGAGCGCAGGGTGTCCACAAGCGGAGCATGCTGGGACTGCTGGGGATGGTCGTTCTGGTGGGAATGGGCGAGCATATGGCCGAGCGCTTTCTGCCCCTCTATTTGCAGGAATTGGCGCAGGCCTCAACCGCCATTTTGGCCATAGGGATTCTCGCGGGCATGGACGACCTGCTGTCCGCGCTGTATTCCTTCCCCGGCGGCTATCTCAGTGACCGGCTGGGCACTAAGCGCGCCCTGCTGGTCTTTAACGTGCTGTCCATGGCCGGCTATCTCTGCGTCATCTTCATCCCGGCCTGGTGGGCCGTCCTGCTGGGCGCGGCGCTGTTTATCTCGTGGTCCGCCATTTCACTTCCGGCCACCATGGACCTTCTGGCGAGGGTTGTGCCGAAGCACAGGCGCACGCTGGGTGTGTCCGCTCTGGCCCTGATCCGCCGCGTGCCGAAAATGCTTGGCCCCGTGGCAGGCGGCGCCTGTATCGCTATCTGGGGGGTCGAGCGGGGGGTGCGCGCGGCGTTTATCGCCGCGCTGATCCTGGCGCTCATTGCGGCAGTTATGCAGCAGATGCTTATTGTGGATGACGAAAAGCGCGCCCGGGCCGCCGAGCCAAACCCCCTGCGTCTCTGGCGTGAGATGCCCCGCGGACTGAAGAACCTGCTGTGGTCTGATATCCTGATCCGTTTCTGCGAGCGCATTCCGGACGCCTTCGTTGTGATCTGGGCCACGCGGCACATTGTGCGCCCGGTGACGGAACTTTCTTTTGGATGGCTTTCCGCCATCGAAAACATGGCCGCCGTGCTGATCTATCTTCCTGTGGCCTATATGGCCGATCATTTCGGAAAGAAGCCGTTTGTCCTGATCACTTTTGTGTTCTTCACGTTGTTTCCGCTGGCGCTTCTGCATTCACAGTCGCTTGCGCCCCTGATTGCGGCATTTGTCCTGCGGGGCCTCAAGGAGTTCGGCGAACCTTCGCGCAAGGCGCTGATTATGGATCTTGCCCCGGAAGGCCGCAAAGCCGCGATGTTTGGACTTTATTACCTGTTCCGCGATGTTCTGGTCGCCTTCGCCGCCTTCGGCGGCGCGCTCCTGTGGCGCATCTCGCCGGAACTGAACCTGAAAGCCGCCTTTGCGTTTGGCATCGCGGGAACACTTCTTTTCTGGTGGAAGGGCCGTGATGCGGAAATGTCCGGTTTACAAACAGCGCTTGAGATGAACAATGAGGAACAATGACCATGAGAATTATCGCCGCATTTCTGTGCCTGATCGGGTTGACCCGCGCCTCATCCGCACAGCACACCCTCGACCTTGAGGCCGGATATTTTTTCCCGGGATACAACGATGTGGCAATCCCCGGCGATTCCGGCACCCGCCTTTCGCTGACGGACGATCTCGATGCGGACGGGGATGTTGTCTTCAGGGTTCGTTACGGCTGCACCATTTCAGACAGGCACTGGGTCGGGTTCCTGGCGGCGCCGCTGACCATGGAGTCGGCGGGGGTTCTGGATCGGGACACGCTCTTTGATGACAGCCTGTTTCCCGCCGGATCTCCGGTGGAGGCCACCTTCCGCTTTGATTCGTATCGTATGATTTATCGTTACATCTTCCGCGAAACAGACCGGTGGAAAATCTGTTTCGGCGGCGCGCTCAAAGTGCGCGATGCGTCCATTCAGCTGGAAGGCGGCGGCATGGCCGCGGAAAAAAGCAACACGGGAGTGGTTCCGCTGCTGAGCTTCAATGTCACCTGGACGCCTTTCGAAAAACTTCATCTGCTGATGGACGGAGAAGCGCTGGCCGCGCCGCAGGGCCGTGCGGAGGATGTGATGTTTGCCCTGCAGTATGATGTCAGCCCCCGTCTTGCGCTGCAGGCCGGATACCGGATTCTGGAAGGAGGCGCCGACAACGATGAGGTGTACACTTTTTCCCTGTTCCACTATGCTGTGGCCGGTTTGGTGCTGTCATTCTGATCTGATGAATATCTGCTGCCCCGGGAGGATGTGATGAAGCTCCATGGAAACATAACGATGAACGGCAAGCACTTTGCGAAGGGTTCCGAAATCCCGTGGTACTCGGTCTATCCTTTCTTTCTAATTCACATGCTGGCGTTCGGCGCGTCGGGTTTTGCCATGGCCTATGCCAAAAGCGGCCCGCCGGTGGCGTTCCTGTATGCGCATGGCGGCTTTGCCATTCTGGTCTATACGGTTTTCTATCTCGCCATCTTCGGCCTTGATGAGGTCAAGTGGATGTTCATCAACGCCGGACTGGGCCTCCTCGGAATCTACACGCAGATTGGATGGATCCTTTCGCTGTTCAAAAAGGAAATATCCGACTATCCGCTCCATGTGCATGTGATTCCCTTTCTCTATTTCGTGCTCTACACATTTCTTCTGCGCCAGGCTGTACTGGACTTCACGCACTCACGCGAGGACGCACCCCGAAAACACCGTGTCGAATTCGGCTATGTCGCCGTGTCGATAGCCGTGTATCTGTTTTCATGGTATCTGGAATCGAGATAATTCGGGTCATAAGCATATCCCCAAAGATCTGCAGCCTTGACGAAGAGCCCCGGGTCTGGCATCCTTGAGTCAAGGAAGTGGGGCTTTACCATGAAAGCCGGTATCGTTTTTCTTTTGTGCGTTGTCATCGATTCTTCTGTTCGCGGCGAAACCATGTCCGTGAGCAGTGGGATGATAGTCAATGATGCTTCCATTTCGGCCTCCAAAGTTTATATCGCATCCAATAGCACGCTTGCCGGGAGCGGAGCGGTGCAGGGAAGCCTTGCTGTGGCTGGAACCGTTGCGCCGGGCGGCCGTGCTCCTGGAACTCAGACGGTTTTCGGAAGTATCGCGTTTATCAGTGGATCGCGCTTTGACTGTGATGTCAAATCACAATCTGCGCTGGATTGTCTCAGTGCTTCAGGCCCCGTCACGGGCCTCTGTCGCGTTTCGCTGAATCCGTCGCCGGGTGCATATCCGATTCATCAGATGATTGTTCTCGGCAATGCATCAAGCTCCTATGCGGGGTTCACCCCGGACAACACATGGCTTTGGCGTCTGGAATCCACTGGTTCGCTGAATCTTGCGGTGACGCACTTGCGGGGTGACACAGACTCCGACGGCCTGCCCGACTGGTGGGAGAGCGACCACTTCGGCGGCCGCACCAATGCGCAGCCGTCGGCACATTCCGATGCCGATGGAGTTGACAACCGAAGCGAATATATTGCCAACACCGATCCTCTGGATGCGGGTTCTGCACTGGAACTCACCGACATTCAAAGAATGCCGGAATCGGATGATGTAATAGAGTGGAGCACGGCTGTCGGCCGCCGGTATTATCTGCTGGTTCATACGAATCTGCCGCGCACGTCATGGAGCACGGCCGCGGTCATCACGGTTTACGGAGCGCCCCTGCAGGCCTGGACCAATACCGCAGCGGGGTCCGCCAGTTTGTTCTACGAGGTTGCTGTTGAGGAGAATGCGCCATGAAAAAAATGCTGACCGTATTTCTGCTTATATTTGCCGCAAAGGGAACTCTCGCAGGTGATGTTAAAATACTGTTTGATGATATAGATGACAGGTTTCTGCTCAATGCCGGATCCAACACTTTCATGTCTTCCGGTTACAGCACGGGAACCGTGACGCTGCTGGACCAGCAGCAGACCAACAAAGAATGGACCGGTTCGGCCTATCTCACGGCAGAGCACCAGACTTTCACCGCTGGTCGCGCCGGTCGCATTTCTCATGTCAGTGTGTGCTGTCCGCCCCCGGTGCATGGAACCATGCGCCTGCATCGCGGCTCTGACCGGATGGTGAACAGGGAATGGGAAAAAAATGTGGTCATCACGCAGGAGTGGCAGGTGATCCCGGTTGATACGGTCGTCATGGTCTCCAGCGGGGAGGTTATGAGCCTGGTCATTGATCCGGGTGAGCCGCCAAACTATTTCGATTTCTGGTGGATTGGAAGCAACAGCTACCTGCAGGGGGACTTCAGTTACACATGGCCCGCGGATTTGTGTTTCAAGACGTGGATCAGCGACACTTCTGCCGGCACGGAATTTGACGGAACCGTGACGGCGGATGCGTTTGTCGGCGACGGTTCGGGTTTGACCGGCCTTGGGGATGCGGACACGCTGGATGGTTATCATGCCTCATCATTTCCGCGCCGCCGCCTTTCGGGTTTTATAAACGCGGGAACTTCTACCAACATTCTGGTGCCGCACTTCTATTCATTCACTCTTCTGCTGGCCTGCGAACATCCGCACGTCAACGGCATTGCAAACCTGCACGGTTTTGAGAACGACGGGTACATGGTGATAACCTATACAAAATATGACGGAACCGGCGCGGGCATCGCGGGGGCGGGTGAGGGCCATGTCACATCCACCACCAATCTGCTGACCTTCGGCTCGGGGTCCGTCTATTATGTCCGCTGTCCGGGAATGAGCACAGGAAGCAATCAGCCTCAGTATCTTTCTCTGGTTGCAACCAATGCTTCGCTGGGTATACTGTATCAGTTGATATACTGATGCAGAAGGGAGCACTGATGGCCGCAGAGACATTCACGGTTCGCGTCAACCGGCTGATTCTTCTTTTTCTTGGGCTGGTCGGCGCGCTTTTCTTTCGCGTCGGGCTCGACGGCGCTTTCTTCCGCGAGTGGTTAAACTGGAACTTCCCGCCGGGCATCTCGTGGCAGTTCATCGCGTTCTGCTTCTTCTTCCTCGGATGCGGCGGTCTCATTGCGCTCAACTGCCTGTGGTATTTCATCCGTCCGCCGGTAATGCTTCGCTTCGACGAGAAAGGCGTCACGTTCGGCACGGGTTTCCGCTACCGGCCGCACACCATTGCCTGGAAACACGTTGAAAAAATCGGCTATGGCGCGGAGGCCTGTGTCACCTTGAAGGCCCAGCTGTTTGCCGGCGCCGCGGTTGTGTTTCGCGATGATCCCGGTGTGCCGGCCTTCAGGGCCGTGAGCATGGGCCTCGGTTATTCCTTCCGCCGCCTCACTCTTCACTGGCTCTATGCCGACCGCTTGCCCTGGACCATCGTGCGGGAAGGAAAAAGTATTTTCAAAAAATACACATCCGAACCCTGCGCCTGAAAAACTTCCAATGGTTGGAACTTTTCGCGAAAAAACTTCCAATGGTTGGAACTTTTTCGGACAAAATTTCCAGTGATTGGAAAATCGCGGGCTTGCAGGAGAGCGGGGTTGGCGTTATACAGGGCGGCACATTGCGGATTTATCAGGCAAATATGGAGGATTGAAGAATGAAGATTCTGGTTGCAGACAAGTTGTCGGACACAGCTTCCAAAGAGCTGACCGCGCTCGGCGCGGAGGTGATTTCGAAACCCGATTTAAGCGCAGACGAACTGCCCGCCGCGATCGGCGATGCGGAAATCGTGATTGTGCGCTCGACCAAGGTGACCAAAGCGACAATCGACGCCGCCACGGCGCTCAAAGTCATCATTCGCGCCGGCGCCGGCGTGAACACGATTGACTGCGCCGCCGCGAAGGCGAAGGGCGTTTTTGTGAGCAACACCCCCGGCAAGAACACCGATGCCGTGGCCGAACTGGCGATCGGCATGATGATCGCCGCCGACCGCCGCATTGTGAACGCGACGGCGGACATGCGCAACGGCGTGTGGAACAAGAAGGAATACGGCAAGGCCCGCGGGCTCAAGGGCCGCACGCTGGGCGTGATGGGCATGGGCGCAATCGGCAAGGCCGTCGCCAGCCGCGCGAAGGGCATGGAGATGAACATCGTTGCGTGGGATATTGACCTGACGCCGGAGAAGGCCGCCTCGCTGGGCGTGGGCCACTGCGCCACGAAGCTGGATCTGGCCGCGAAATCCGATGTGGTCACCGTGCATATCGCCGCGGTGCCCGCCACGGCGCACTTCTTCAACAAGGAATTCTTTGCCGCCATGAAAAAGGGCGCGATCTTCATCAACTGCGCCCGCGGCGAAGTGGTGGATACGGCTGCGCTGAAGGCCGCGATCAAAGAGAAGGGCCTGCGCGTCGGTCTGGATGTCTATGAAAACGAACCTGCGGCGCAGGACAAGATCTTTGCGGACAAGGAGCTGGCTTCGATGGTGATGGGCGCGACCCCGCACGTCGGCGCCTCGACGGACCAGGCTTCGGAAGCGGTCGCGGAAGAAGTCGTCAACATCGTCAAGGCCTACAAGGCGACCGGCAAGCCGCTGCATGCGGTGAAGTAAGCCGTCCGGACCATGGTGAAAAGAAGGGCCGCGCGTTTGCGCGGCCCTTTCTTTTTCAGGGACAAGCCCGCCGGGGGCGCATCCGGAAACGGACGGGCCCCGACTTCGCCCAGAGGTTTCGTCGAGCGGACAGAGCCCATCCCTCCACGTCTTCTGGAGGGCCGGCCTCCGTGCCGGCCGGAGAACGAATTGGATGGAAGCGGACGGGACCCGACTTCGCCCAGAGGCTTCGACGGGCGAACAGAGCCCATCCCTCCATAAAGCGGCGTGGCGCTGCGCTTGCAGATGACAACTCTCGGAACAATATATCGGTATCCGATATATCGGATACCGATATATTATATAGTACTATATTGACGACTTGAATGCAGTGGCAACACGAAGTGCGCGAGCGACAGAGAGAGTGATTCGGAGCGCCACTGGGAAGTGCGCACCCGCCGCGACGGCGCTTTCTTCTTCAGCTGATGACGCCGGCGATGTAGCGCTTGGTCAGTTCTTCGCGCGGATTGTTCAGCACGTCGCCGGTCGGGCCGGTTTCGATGACCTTGCCCATGTAGAGGAACACCACATGATCCGCGATGCGTTTTGCCTGGCGCAGGATGTGGGTGACGAGCACGATGGTGTAGTCCTTCTTCAGCTGCACCAGCAGCTGCTCGATGTTCTGGCTGGCCTGCGGATCAAGCGCGGAGGTCGGTTCGTCGCCCAGAATGATTTCCGGCTCCACCGCGAGGCCGCGCGCAAGGCACAGCCGCTGCTGCTGGCCGATCGAGAGACCCGTGGCCGGGCTGTTCAGCCGGTCGCTCACTTCATCCCAGAGGCTGCAGGCCCGGAGGTTTTTTTCGACGATCCGGTCGAGTTCGGATTTTTTGCGGAGCCCGTGAATGCGCAGCCCGTAGGCGACGTTGTCATAGATGGACATCGGAAGGACCTGCGGCCGCTGCGAGAGAAGGCCCATTTTTTTGCGGATGGAGGTTACCTCGGTTCCGGGATCGTAGATGTTCCTTCCGTCCACGAGAACTTTCCCCTCGATTCGGGAGTCGGTGTTCACCTCCAGCAGGCGGTTCATGCAGCGCATCAGCGTGGTTTTTCCGCATCCGGAAGGACCGATGATGGCGGTAATCTGGCGGTCGGGTATGTCCAGTGTGACGTCGTGCAGGATTTGGCGGTCGCCGTACCACACGTTCAGGTTTTCAATGCTCAGGTTTCGTGTGCTCATGACTGGCTCCTAGCGGGTGATGCATTTTGAATAACGGTGCGCGATCAGCCGGGCCGTCAGGCTGATGATCAGCACCATGATGGTGAGAACGGTTGCGGCGGCATAGGCGCGGCCCTGCACTTCGGGGA
>Ga0116143_10001571_pt1 | contig 27072 bp, 20 predicted proteins | sample AD_UKC034_MetaG_FD_89745 | JGI IMG/M metagenome (GOLD analysis project Ga0116143, IMG submission 89745) | Active sludge microbial communities of municipal wastewater-treating anaerobic digesters from USA - AD_UKC034_MetaG | ecosystem: Engineered > Bioreactor > Anaerobic > Digestate | place: USA...
CGGTAAAACCGCGTCATCTGACTTCGCTCCCACCAAATCCCTGCGTAAGAGTGGGGTTTTGCGGATCCGCCTCGTCTCGCCAGTTTTTATGGCGGACAGGCGAGATCTCGCCATTTTTTGCCCTGCGAAAAATGGCGGAGAGGGAGGGATTTGAACCCCCGAGGCGGCAAGCCGCCTACCGGTTTTCGAGACCGGCCCTTTCAGCCGCTCAGGCACCTCTCCAATTCCATCAACTAAATCCAACTCTCGAAACCAAGCTCAAAACAGATCCAAATTCCGTCTGAAAACCTGAAGGAGGGAGGGATTTGGCGCCCTCGGCTCCCACTGCGCCTCGGGTCGGCCACCCGCTGGCAACGCTCCCTATTCGGTCGCCTTGCCTGACTTCGCTCCCATCAAGTCCCCCCCCCTTGTCAGGAAGCCGCACCGGGGGGGACTTGAACCCCCGAGGCGGCAAGCCGCCTACCGGTTTTCGAGACCGGCCCTTTCAGCCGCTCAGGCACCTCTCCAGTTCCATCAACTAAATCTCAATTCTCTGAACCAGGCTCAATTCTTGTTTTCGATCCCGGAATCCGGCTTCGCTTTATCAATTCCGGCGCCGTTCTCCCCGGATCGCCCGGCGGACGGTTTCGCCCCGGAATCGGTAGCCGCGCCACCCTTCAGCAGCTGGGCCAGCGAAGAAGTCATGTCAATGACCTTGCTGCCCTCCGGCATCCGGAAGGTGAAGAGTTCCGGAGCGAGGGCCTGGCCGGTCTTGATGTTCTGAAGGCGGAAGAAGAAGATCGGCACCGACTGGGAACCGTAAAACTCGACGATCTCCGGCAGCAGCGATTCCCGGCCCACCCAGACCTGAATCCGCTTGAACGGCAACTGGCCCAGGACCGGGTAGAGACTGGCCGCCAGCTGGTTGCCCCGGGAGAATCCGGCCACATCGCGCGTCTCCAGGAGGTAATAATTCTTCCGATTCCGAACCTTTTCGCTGGTTGAGTAGGAAATCGCCGGCAACTGGAAACTGGCCGGGGTCATCTCCTCCGCCAGCCGGGTATCCAGCTGGGTCAGGTCGAACTTGTAGGCCAGGTTCCAGATCGGCATCGACTGCCAGAGGGTCCGCCCGTCAAAAAGTATCTGTATCCGGGAGGCGTCCCCGGTCAACTGGCGGTTCGGCGACAGTTCCTGGGGCACCGTCAACTCGCACCGGAATAATCTCTCCTGCTGCCAGAAACGTCCCCCGGTATTAAGGGTGTTCCCGAACATCTGGAAGCCGACGCTGAGGTCGGCCTGGAGGCTTTTAAGCGAGCTCCATCGGCCGTTGAGGTCCGAAATCAGGGACGCGGGCACCTCGGCCCGAAGCCGGCTGGCCGTTCCCGCCAGCAATAACAGCGCCGTCAGCGAAATCCCAATCCGTTTTAACGTAAGCAATCGCATTGTTGTCTCCCGCGGTCCGGACCGCCATTAAAAACCCCCAGCAAAAAAAGCGCGCCCAAGTGGACTCGAACCACCAGCCTTCAGATCCGCAATCTGACGCTCTATCCAATTGAGCTATGGGCGCAATTATATTATGATACCATAAAAGGCCACTCCTTTTCAGCCGCCGGGCGGCCCGGAGTCCGGCGTCGCCTCCCGGCGGTTACCAGTCCCGGCTTCGGGCGCCCTTTTCCAGGAGGGGCTTTCTGTGCTATTATTATTAGACAAAACTTGACCGACAGGAAACCGGCGCCATAAACGAATCCCGGGAATTTTCCCACTAAAATCCATTGGAAAGACATCGTTAAAACCTGTTGACGCCGCCCGTTTTTCCGAAACTCCCAAACCCAAAATGCGAAAAGGATTTTTGGCTTGTTTACCGCTGCTTCTCCTGCTGGCCGGCTGCAGTGCCGGTTTCTACGAGCGATCGGCCGACCGGGAGGTCGAGAAGATCCTGGCTGAAAAAAAACCCGTGGTCGAGCAGACCGCCCTGCCGGAGTTCAAAACGCCCCGGGAGCAGGTCGAAACCGACACGATTATCCTCTCCCTGCGTGATTGCCTGACCCAGGCCGCCAGCCGCAACCGCGAATACCAGTCCCGGAAGGAAGACCTTTACCTGGGCATCCTGGATCTCACCTACCAGCGCTACCTTTACCGCCTCCGCTACGGGGCGAGCGGTGACGTCGTCTGGAACCGGGACGGCCGGGAAAACTTCACAAGTTCGCTCAATCTCAACCTGGTCAAGTGGCTGGCCACCGGCGCCGAATTGACCCTCAATCTCGGCCAGAGCTTCCTGAAGTACCTGACCGGCGATCGGACCAAGGATTTCCAGACCTTCGCCTCGCTGAACATCCTCCAGCCGCTTCTCAGGGGGGCCGGCCGGACCGCCGCCCTGGAAAACCTCACCCAGGCCGAGCGGAACGCCGTTTACGATATCCGCGATTTTCTCACCTACCAGCGCGACTTTTCGGTGGACGTGGCCGAACGCTTCTTCAACCTGCTGCTGCGGAAGAATAACCTGGAAAACTACCAGACCAACTACCGCAACCTGAGCAACATCCTGGCCCGCATCGAGATGCTCTCGGAGGCCGGCCGCATTGATCCCTTCCAGGTGGACCAGGCCCGCCAGAACGAGTACAGCGCCTACCAGCGCTGGTTGAGCGCCTACAACGATTACCAGTCGTCCCTGGACAGTTTCCGAATCTTCCTGGGCTACGCGCCCGGCACCCGGGTGGTGCTGGCCGAGACCGAACTGGAAAGGCTCCTGGAGAAGGGCATCCCCCGCGAGTCGCGCGGCGCGGAAATTTTCCTGGACTCGGCCCTGGAAGGGCGGCTCGACCTTATGACCACCTTCGACAAGGTGGCCGATTCCGGCCGCCAGCTGAAGATCGCCCGGAACAACCTGCGCGGCAAGCTCGACCTTTCACTGGAGGCCGGCCAGAGCACCGAAACGGAATCCAACCCGACCGTGGACTTCCGGAACCCATCCTACCAGGCCGGCCTGGCCTTCGAACTGCCGCTGAACCGGATCTCGGAACGCAACGCCTACCGGCGCGCCCAGATCAACCTGGCCCGCAGCAACCGCAGCCTGCAGGCGAAGGTGGACGCCATCCGGCTCGAAGTCCTCGACTCTTACCGGAACCAGGAGGAGGCCTACCAGAGTTACCTGATCCAGAAAAGAAGCCTGGAGCTGGCCGAGAAACGCATCGAAAGCACCGACCTGCTCCTGCAGGCCGGCCGGGCGACCACCCGCGACCTGCTCGACGCCCAGGAATCCTATCTCAGCTCGCGCAACGCGCTGGCCGAAACGGTGGTCCGCAACCTTATTTCCCAGCTCCAGCTCCTGAAGAATGCCGAACAGATCGAGCTCGACGACAACGGAGTCTGGCAAGGAGAACTCTATGAAAAAATTACCCTGGAAAGCAATCCTTAAAATCCTGAAAAACCGGTTCGTGCTGGCCGCTCTGCTTTTGATTGTCGCGGGCGGGCTGGCCATTCATTTCACCAACAGTCAGAAGAAGATCCGCCAGCTGATCACCCAGGAGGTGAAGCGGCAGGACCTGCTCATCTCGGTCATTGAGGGCGGCAACCTGACCGCCCTGCGCTCCCAGAAAGTGATCAACAACGTGCCTGGCCAGCGCAACATCCTGGAGGTGGTGGATGAAGGCACCCGGATCACCGAGGAGGACGTCCGCAACGGCAAGGTGCTCGTCCGGCTCGACTCCGAAGACCTGAAGAAGAGCGCCGAGCAGCGCCGGATCGAAGTCGAAAGCAGCTGGGCCCAGTACCTGGACGCCCAGGAGAACCTGGAGATACAGAAGAAGCAGAATGAAAGCGACATCAAGCAGGCCGAACTCAAGGTGAAATTCGCCCAGATGGACCTGGCCAAGTACCTGGGTGATTCACTGGCCGACCAGGTGATAAAAGACACCCGGCTCGATTATGGACAGCTCATTTCCAGTCCCCAGCTGGGCGGCGAGTCACTGAACAAGAAGAAGGAGGTCGAAAACCGGATCGACCTGGCCAACGAGGAGCTCTCCCGGGCCCGGGACAAGGTGGAGTGGAGCAACCGGCTCTCTCAGAAGGGCTTCATCACCAAGACCGAATTCCAGGCCGATGAACTGGCCCTGAAACAAAAGAACGTCGCCCTGGAACAGGCCAATCTGGAATCAAGGCTCTTCTTCAATTACGATTTCCCCAAGCAAGTCGAGAAGCTCCTTTCCGATTACCAGGAGTCGCTCAAATCCCTGGAGCGGACCAGGGCCAACTGCCGATCCCGCCTGATCCAGGGCGAGGCCAGCCTCAAAAGCCGCCGGTCCACCTACCTGCTCAGCAAGGACCGGCTGGAGGAGAATGAAATCCAACTGAAGGAGTGTACGATCGTGGCCACCCAGCCCGGTTTCGTTACCTACGCCACCAGTTCGCGCCCCTGGGGAAACCAGAGCCCGATCCAGCCCGGCACCCAGGTGCGCCAGCGCCAGGACCTGTTGACCCTGCCCGATTTCGACAGCATGGGCGTGGAGGTCAAGATCCACGAATCGGCCGTGGAGAAGGTGCGGGTCGACCAGCCGGCGGTCATCAAGGTGGATGCCTTCCCGGACCGGGCCTTCACCGGCAAAGTCATCAAGATCTCGCTGATGCCCGACCCGACGCTCAAGTGGCTCAACCCGGACATCAACGTTTACGTCGCCCAGATCTCCTTCGACCAGAGTTATGATTTTCTCAAGCCGGGCATGTCGGCCCAGGTGGAGATTCTGGTTGAAAAACTTGAGAAGGTCATCGCGGTGCCGCTGGTGGCCCTGACCTTCCACGGCGAAACCCCTTACTGCACCGTCCTGAAGAACCGCATGCTCGAAACGCGCCGGGTAACGCTGGGCAAAAGTAACGATGAGATGGTAGAGATAAAGTCCGGCCTGGCCGCGGGCGAGACGCTGGTAATCTCGCCGGGACAGATGACCCCGCAGATCAAGAAGCAGGAACTCTCTGAAAAAGGGCGGATGGAGACCACCGCCCCGGCCATTCAGACCGGCAATCAGCCGGGATCCGGCCGTTCGGAATCCGGGGCCGGCCCGGCTTCACCGGCCGCCGGCAACCAGCCGGAAACCGGAGCCTCGTCCGCCGGCCGGGAAGGCGGCGGAGAAGGCGCCTCCAGCGGCCGTCGGGGACGCGGCTCCCGTTCGGGCGCGTCTTCCGAATCAACGCCCGCGCAACCGATCGTAAGGCCTCAACAACCCTGAAGCACGCCATGGCAGCCGAAGTCATCCGCCTGGACGGAATAAGCAAGATTTACCGGATCGCCGACGTGGAGGTGGCCGCACTCAAAAACCTCTCTCTCACGGTACGCGAGGGGGAGCATATTTCCATCGTCGGCCCCTCGGGCAGCGGCAAAACCACCCTGCTCAATCTGCTGGGCTGCCTGGACCGGCCCTCTTCGGGCAACTACTTCCTGGACGGCCAAGAAATCTCGAAACTCGACGATGACGCCCTCTCCCATATCCGAAGCCAGAAACTGGGCTTCGTCTTCCAATCCTACAACCTGATTCCCCAGTTAACCGTGCTGGAGAACATCGGCCTGCCCCTCTTCTACCAGTACGCCGACGAATCGGCCATCCAGGCCAAGGCCCTGGAACTGGCCCGGATCGTCGGGCTGGGCAACCGGCTCTACCACCGTCCCTTCGAACTCTCCGGCGGACAGCAGCAGCGGGTGGCCATCGCCCGGGCCCTGATCAACGATTCGGTCATCGTGCTGGCCGACGAACCGACCGGCAACCTGGACAGCAGCACCGGCCGGGAAGTCATGGACCTCCTGCTGGACCTGAACCACAAGGGCACCACCCTACTACTCATCACCCACGACCCCAAGGTCGCGGCCTTCGGCCAGCGGACCATCCACATGCTGGACGGGGAGATCGTCGATGAAACTTAACGCCTACCATCTTCTCCGGGTCGTCCGCTTCGGGTGGAAGAACCTCTACCTCCACAAACTGCGTTCGCTGCTGACCGTACTGGGCATCGTCTTCGGGGTCGCCTCGGTGATCGCCATGCTGGCCATCGGCGAAGGAGCCAGTTTCGAGGCCCGCGAGAAGATAAAGCAGCTGGGCAGCAACAATATCATCATCCGGGCCATCAAGCTCGCCGGCGAACCTACCTCCCAGCAGGAAACCCGGCTGGGCGTTTACGGGCTCAACCCGGAGGACTTCAGGCGGATCAAAACCATTCCGACCGTCGAAAAACTCGTCCCCTGCCGGGAGACCGACCAGGATATCTGGTACTACGAAAAAAACGTGTCCGGCCGGGTGGTCGGCACCGTGCCCGACTACGCGGCGGTGATGAATCTCAACATTGTCAATGGCCGTTTTTTCAACGAATTCGAACTGGAAGGCGGCAAGCCGCTGGCGGTCATCGGCGCCTCGGTCAAAAAGACGCTCTTCCTGGCCGAGAACCCGGTCGGGAAATTCGTCAAGGTGAAGAGCAGCTACTTCCGGGTCATCGGGGTAACCGGCGAAAAATCGGTCTCCGGGGCCGGCAGCCAGTTCGCTGCCGAGGATATCAACTTCGACATCTACATCCCGATGAGCACCGAACGCTCCATCTTCGGCGAGTACGAAATCGCCAAGGGCAGCGGCAACCTCTTCGACCGCGAGCGCAACCTGGTCAAGTTCCACCGCTTCGTGGCCAGGGTGAGTGAAATGGACAAGATCGTGGACACCTCGACCATCATCAACGGAATCCTCAATACCACCCACAAGAAGGCCGACTACGAAATCCTGGTGCCCCTGCAGCTGCTCCAGCAGGCCGAGCACACCACCCGCATCTTCAACATCGTCCTGGGCTCGATCGCCGCCATCTCCCTGCTGGTCGGCGGCATCGGCATCATGAACATCATGCTGGCCACCGTCACCGAGCGCACCCGGGAGATCGGCATCCGCAGGGCCCTGGGCGCCCGGCGCCGGGACATCATCAACCAGTTCCTCTCCGAGTCGGTTATCCTGTCGGCCCTCGGCGGCCTGATGGGCGTCTTCCTGGGGGTGGCGGTGCCCAGTCTGGTCACCCGCTTCGCCGGCATGGCCACCATCGTCAGTGTCTGGTCGATCCTGGTGGCCTTCTCCATCTCGGTGGGCGTCGGCATCCTCTTCGGCATCTACCCGGCCCGGAAGGCCGCCATGCTGGATCCTATCCAGGCCCTCCGCTACGAATAAGACAACTTGATAAAGGCGGTTTGACTTTACGGGGCGGGCGGGATTAGAATTTAGGCATGCCTGACTGCTACTTTCATACCGGAGTCCCGACTTCCGACCACTGCCAGCAGTGCGGACGCCCCCTCTGCCGAAGATGCGGGATCCGCAACGAACACGGCGTCTTCTGCTCGGAAAGCTGCTGCAGTTCCTTCATCTCCTTCTCCCGGAAAGATGAGGAAATCAAGCGCCTGCTGAGAAAACGACGCCGGCCGGTGGCCGCCTTTTTCAGCGGCCTGCTGCAAATCCTGCTGGCGGCGGCCGTCATCTACGGGATTTACCGGGGCTTCCTCTTTATCCGGTCCTTTCTTTAGGAAACCGCGGCGAGGCGGGAGCGTCCAGCCGACGGTCCTAATCGGCCGGGGAATCGCGCAGGCCGAGGCGCGTCTTCCACCAGCCATTCTCCCTGACCAGTTCCACCTCCAGCCGCCGGCGCTGGCCGGCATGCAGACTGCGCCCCAGGCAGTAAACCGTAGCCTCCTTGCCCTCGACCCGCTCACCGCTGATCCCGGTGGCGCCGCGCTCGAAGGCGGCGTAAGCGGCCAGCCAACCCGAAACCGCCACCTGGACCACCTGTTCCCTGGTCAACTTCGAATCCTTCCCGTAACGCCGGTAAATCCTTTCCAGCTCGGCCATAATATCTTCGACCGCCGCCAACCGGGCCAGCAAATCACCGTCTCCGTTATCCAAGCCGCGGAGCAGTAGGGCGGTTACCTCCCGGGGCGTGCTCTCCACCGTCACGGTCAGGCCGTAAGCCGAAATCCGGCTTTCGATCAAGGCCGGTGGCGCCGGGACCCGGGGCGGGTGGGCGCACCCGGTCAGGAGCAGGAACAGGCCGACCGGCAGGCAGAGACCAACAACCCCGAACCATCTCTTCTGCATAGGGACCTCCGGAACAAGTTTTTTCAGCCCGATCTGAAAAGCTTTTTCAACTCAATATTATCACCTGGACCGGACCGGGTCAAAGCCGTCAAGAGACGCCGGAACTGCTGGAGAAGCCGCCGGCTCAATCTGCCGAAAGATCGGATAGCTCAACCGGTCCGGACGGACCTGTAGTATAATAAACCCGGAACGACAATCATCACGCCTACCGGGAGGATGCCATGCCTGAATTTGGAAGCCCGTTTTCCGGCCTTAAAAGCGGCCGGCCCGTCACCAAGGAGGAACTGATCCGCGCCATCCGTTTCATGATCGCCGCTGAGTACGAGGCCATCCAGCTCTACATGCAGCTGGCCGAGTCAACCGACCACAAGCTGGCGCAGGAGGTGCTGAAGGACGTCGCCGACGAGGAGCGCGTCCACGCCGGCGAGTTTCTCCGCCTTCTGAAGGAACTGGACCCGGACGAGGAGAAGTTCTACGCCGAAGGGGCCGAAGAGGTGGAGGCGGAGATCGAAAAGGACAGGTGACCGCTCTGGAAACGTTAGCGGACCCGGCCCGGCTACTTGAGCCCCACCAGAAGCCAGGAGACCCCGAAGTAGAGTCCGACCCCGCAGGCCAAGCTCGGGATGATCCCGATCCGGGCGCAGAGGACCCAGACGGCGAAAACGTAAAGCAGCCAGGGCGGGATCACATACAGGAATCCCTGGACGTACTTGCCCACCGCCGGCGCGCCGCCGCCCTGGTAGATCAGGAAGAGGGCCAGGACCGAGATGGATGGAAACTGGGTGATGAAGGCCGCCAGCTTCCCCTCGCCCTTCGAGCCGAAATGGGTGGCCAGACTGACCACCGCCCCGCCCAGGATAAAGTGCCAGATTAATTTAGGCATGGTTACCCGCCTTTTGACGAGAAAACAAAGATGCGTGCCGTTCGACTCGAAATCAGCCTGCCGTGAGCGAGCAAAGCGAGTCCCCCTCTGTTATTTAAAATCCGTCTGAAATACAGTTCAGAAACAACGAGGCCGTGAAGCAGAGTCCTTCGGACACGCTTCACGGCGGTGAAGGGTGCGCCGAGCTCGTCGAGGCGCTCTACTTCACCGTGCCGGGTCGGGGCTTGGCGCCCTCGCCTCCCACTGCGGCTCGGCCGTGCCTGCGTCAAAGTTTATCAGCCGAAGCTGCTTTTCAGCGCAGGCCGATTTATCTCCCGAAGCTTTAGCGTAGGCTGACTTCGGCAGGCAAGGTCGGCCTTTACCCGACGAAGCTTTTGTAAAGCGTAGTCGGGACCCGCTGGCAACGCTCCCTATTCGGTCGCCTTGCCTGACTTCGCTCTCTTCAAGTCCCCCTTTGTCAGGAAGCGGTGCCGGGGGGGGGACTTGGCGCCCTCGCCTCCCACTGCGGCTCGGGTCGGCCACCCGCTGGTGATGCTCCTTAATCAGTCGCATCCCCTGACTTCGCTCCCATCAAGTCCCCCTTTGTCAGGAAGCTGTGCCGGGGGGGGGACTTGAACCCCCACGTCCCTAACGGGACAAAGGATTTTAAGTCCTTTGCGTCTGCCGTTCCGCCACCCCGGCCGGGAAATTCCATTCCGGAAAATCAAAAACCGGATCCCCGCTCGACGATCCGCGGGGATGACCAAAAAACAAGCCAATCCGGTTTATATATTAGCACATCTTACCCGCTTACCGGGCGGCCCAGAGTAGGCCGCGGCGGAGAATCTCCATGGCCTCCGGCACCTGGAAGTCGGCCGCCACGTGGCCCAGGGAGGAGTAGAAGACCCGGCCCTGGCCGTAGCGGCGCTTCCAGACCGCCGGCATGACGGTGCCGGCGATCCATTCGGCGTGTTCGCCGCCGAAGGTGGTGGTCGCCAGGACCTCGTTGCCGGGGTCGACATGCAGGTAGTACTGCTCGGAGCGCATCCGGAAGTCCTTCAGGCCGGCGGTGATCGGGTCGTCGGGCCGGATGATGTTGACGGTGTAATCAATGATGCCGCCCGGGTGGGCCACCCACTGGCCGCCGACCATGAACTGGTATTCGGTCTGGCTGCGGAAGGAGTCCGCCAGGCCGCCGTGCCAGCCGGCGAGACCGACCCCGCCCCGGACCGCGGTCAGCAGGCCGGCCAACTGGGGCTTGGCGATTTCGCCCATCGTCCAGACCGGCACGATCAGGTTGAGCCGGGCCAGTTTCTCCTGATCCAGGTATACGTCGAGGTTCTCGGAGATCTCCACCTTCCAGCCCTCTCCGGTGAGGAAAGCCGCGACGATATCCGAGGTTTCGACCGGTTCGTGACCCTTCCAGCCGCCCCGCACGATCAAGGCCTCTTTCTGCGCCATCTTCATGCCTCCGTTGCCGTCATTTGAAATCGGGATCGAGACGGCCGGGCCGCTCGCAGGCGGTGGCCAGTTTCACCGAGCGGCCGGAAGCGGCCGCCTCAAGAATTGACTGCATGATGTCCAGCACGTGCAGGGCCAGCTCGCCGCTGGCCAGGTGGGGCCGCCCCTCGAAGAGGCCGCGCACCAGGTCGGCGGTGCCCAGGCCGCGGCTGTTGGCCGTGTAGCCGGGATCGAGCGGAATTTCGGACCAGGACTGGCCGCGGCCGCCGGGCAGGTGCAGGATGGGGGCGGCGAACCGGTTGGGATCGGGCAGGGAAAGGGATCCCTCGCTGCCGTAAACCTCGAGGCGCGGCAGCTGGCCGCCCCAGACGTCGAAGCTGGTGACCAGGGTGGCCAGGGCGCCGGAGGCGAATTCCAGACCGCCGATGATGTGGGTGGCCACCTCCACCTTGATCTTTTGACCGGCGTCGGGCTGGCTGGTGATGGTCCGTTCCGGGAAGGAGGCTCGGGCCAGGCCGGTGACCCGGGCCACCGGGCCGAGCAGGTAGACCAGGGCGGTCAGGTAGTAGGGGCCCATGTCGAAGAGGGGGCCGCCGCCGGGTTTGTAGTAGAAGTCCGGGGCCGGATGCCAGCTTTCGTGTCCCCGGCAGACCATGAAAGCGGTGGCAGCCACCGGCACGCCGATCAAACCCTCGTCCAGCCGGCGGCGGGCGGTCTGGTAGCCGGCGCCCAGGAAGGTATCGGGCGCGCCGCCCAGGCGCAGGTTCTTCGACCGGGCCAGGCCGGCCAGGGCCAGGCCGGTCTCCCGGTCGAGGGCCAGCGGCTTCTCGCAGTAAACGTGCTTGCCGGCCTCGAGGGCGGCCCGGTTCAGGGGGCCGTGGCCGGCCGGGACGGTAAGATTGACGACCAGCTCCAGTTCCGGATCGGCCAGGAGCTCGGCGGTCTCCAGGACGCGCGGCACGCCGAACTCGGCGGCCCGGCCTTCGGCCCGGGCCCGGTCCAGGTCGCTGACGGCCTCGACCCGGATGAAGGGGAAACTCTCCCGGAAGTTCTTCAGGTAGGTGCCGCTGATGTTGCCGCAGCCGATCACGCCGGTCTTGATCTCTTTCATCTGCATCTTCTCCGTGAAGGGTGAAGGGGTCAGGGGGCGGCCAACGCCTCCCGCAATGCCTCGAGGCAGGCGAAGCCCTGGTCCCGGGTCGGGGCCAGCACCGAGCTTTCGGTCCATTCGTTCCAGGCGTTGAGCAGCATCACCCGGGCCGGGCCGGGCTGGCCGGAGAGGAAGCGCCGGGCCGCCGAACAGAGGCGGCCGAAGAGTTCCGGGGAGTTGTCCGGAATCAGGGCGCCGAAGGGCCATTCCCAGCGCGCCGGCGGCCAGGGTTCGCCGGGACTGTTGCGGGGCGAGACGTCCCAGCCCTGGGTTACCACCGGCCAGCAGGGCAGGCCGGCGCCGGCGATCTCCCGCCAGCGGGCCGGGTGCGCGGCCGCCACTTCCCGGTACGGGTTGAGCGCCCGGCCCGGCCGCCCGCCCTCGGGAGTGACGATGTTGTAGGTGGTGACGTGGTCGAAACCGAGTTTCCGGAAGGTCTCGGCGCCATCGGCCCCACCGGTGAAACCACCCAGGTAGAGGCCATTGAAACCCGCCCGTTCGGCCCGGCGTCGCATCCGCTCGATCCCGGCGGCCGCGCCGGAGAGGCCGCCCAGCGACTTTAACAGGGCGCCCAGGTTGAAGAAGCCGAACCAGGGCTTGCCCTCGATGAACCAATAGTTGGGCTGGACGAAGAAGTTGCGGGCGCAGTGGTCAATCACCCGGTCAAGATCCTCCGGGGTGTGGACGATGGGCAGCAGCTCGGCCGGCGGCCGGCCGACCGGGGCCGGGAAGACGTTGACGATGGTGTGGTTGGCCCACATCAGCCCGAACCGGAGGCGGTTGCGGTTGGAAGCGGCCAGGAAGCCCCGCTCCAGGGCCTCGTTGAGAATCTCGACGCCCTGGTACCAGTACCAGTCAAAGATGAAAATATCGATGCCGTGGCCGGCGGCCGCCTCGATCTCCCGTTCGGCCCAGGCCGGGTCCGACTCGTCGTAGCAGCCCCAGAGGGGTTCCAGGGGCTGCCGGTGACCGGGAAAACGTGGCCGGGCGGACCGGACCAGTTCCCATTCGCTCCAGCCCGGGCCGAAATGCTTCTCGAAGAAGGGCGTGGGGTGAAAACCGGGAAAGTAGATGGCGGCCACGCTGAAGTCCTGGCGTCCGGCCGGTTCCAGGCCGGCCAGCCAGTCCGGCTGAACCGGAAAATCAACTTTCATCGGGTCTCCTTGAAGGCGGGTCCGCGCAATAACGGCGGGGGTACCGGGATTTAAGTTACCTTAAGCCCGCCGGCGGCGTCAAGGCTGGAGCGGCGCCGAAGGCCCAACCGCGCCAGGAGGCCAGTTTCAGGGCGAGCAGAAAGAGGAAGACCGGCTCGAGGCCCCAGGCCGGGATGAGCAGGCCGCCGACCAGCAGGGCGGCCAGCCAGCCGCCCAGCAGGTCGGCCGCATAGAGGCGGCCGGCCGGGGGCCCCTCCGGGCCGCCGGCGGCCAGGCAGGCCACGCCAATCGGAAACTGGCCGCCGACCAGGAAGCCGGAGCCGGCCGTCAGCAGGAAGAGGGCCGGCCGGGAGAGGAACTGGAGGTGGAAGAGAAGCCAGGCCAACCCGAGCCAGAGCAGAAAGGCCGATTCCAGCCAGCGGAAGGCGGCGGCCGGCGACAGGAAACCGGCCAGGCGGCGGCCGGCGAACGAGCCCAGGGCCAGGCCGGCCATGAAGAGGGCGCTCAGGAGTCCGAGCCACTGGTAGAGGGCGGCGTACCGGACCTGGAAGGCCCAGAGAATCAGCATCTGGAGGGACAGGCCGGCGAAGCCGCTGGAAAAGAGGCTGCCGGCCGGACCGGGCCGGCGTCCGGCGGCCAGCCAGAGCAGCGGCAGAAGCCAGAGCAGGCCGGTATAATCCACCAGGCGGCGGTAAAGGCGGCCGGTGGCCGGCGTAAAGAAGGACTGCCAGTAGCGCAGGCCGGCCAGCAGGAGGCGGGGCTGAAAATCAAGGTTGGGCGGCGCCGCCGGGCCGGCGAGCACCTGATCCTGGAACCAGGCCAGCCGGGCCGGATCGAGCCGGTAGGCCAGGTAGCCGTCTGAAAGATAACGGGTCGGCCGCTCCAGCGCCCGAAAGCGGCCGAGCACCCTTCCAATCTCCCAATCCAGATCCGGCGGCCCGGCCAGGAAGAGATTCTCCTGGTCGCCGGGCAGGACCCGCACCCGGCCGAAGACGCCGGCCAGGGTCGAATAGAGCACCCGGTTGAGCTCGGTCAGCTCCGGCCCGTAGTGAACCAGGGAGCCGGGCAGGGAGATCGCCACCAGCCCGCCGGGGGCCAGCCGCTCCGAGAGGAGGCTGAAAAACTCCCGGGTAAAATAACGGTTCTGGGCCAGAGTCAACGGCGCGGTCAGGTCGAAAATAATCAGGCCGTAGGATCCCCGATCCCGGCGCAGGAAGTCTCGGACGGCCGGCAGGGAGCGGGCCGAAACTTCCCCGGGGCGGCTGGTGAAATCGCGGTAAGGACTGCTCCCGCCGGCCCGGCCGAAGAGGTCGTAGAGGCCTCGGTCGCCGATCAACTGGACGATCTCGGTACCCGGCAGTTCCGGCAGGGAATCGAGTCCGCGCAGGAAGAGGACCCGGCCGGACGGATGCAGCAGCCAGGGCAACAGACCCAGTTCCTCCTGGCGGGCCGGGTCGGGATGGGTCAGGGGAAGCCCGTTGTAGAACCAGGACTCCTGCCCCTCGCGGCTGACCGAGAGCAGCTGGCCATAAGGAGAATTGGCAACCCCGCGGAGCTGGAACCCGGGGCAGGCGGCCTGGAGGAGGTGCGCCTCCAGGCCGGGCCGGAAGCCGGCCGCCAGGAGCAGGACCGTTAGGAACAGGCCGGCCCGGCGGAGCCGCCGGGAGAGTCCGGAGAGGAACAGGGAGACGGTGAAACAGGCGGCCAGCAGCAGGCTGATGATCCGGACCGGTTCGAGCCGCTCAAGCAGCAGGAAGGTGTAGAACAGGCCGCCAGATAGATAGCCCAGGGCCTCCCAGAAGTAGACCGAGGCGGCCGGCCGGGAGCGGAAGAACGCCTGGTTCCAGCGCACCGCCAGGCCGAACTGGCGGCCGAAACAAAAACTCGGAGGCAAGAAAACCAGGCCGGCGATCAGCAGAGTGGCGGCCATCGGCACACCCAGGCCCGGCAGCAGGCCCAGAAGCGGCCGGCCAAAGCGGACCAGGCCGAAACCGAAGGCCAGGCCGAGACCGGCGCCGGCGAAGGCGCGGGCCAGCCCGGAGCGTAAGCGACCGCCCCGGGCGCGGCCGGCCAGCCAGCTGCCGGCGGCCCCGCCGACCAGCCAGAAGGAAAGGAGCAGGCCCAGGACCAGTTCGTTGCCCTGGAAGAGGACCAGCATCTCCCGCAGAAGCAGGGTCTGGCCGATGACGGCCAGGAGGCCGGAGAGAAAAAAGACCAGGTTCGGCATCTCACTCCATATTTAAGCACAGAATCCGGCCGGTCGGAAAACCGGCGCCGGCGGAAACCGGTCCGGACCGGTTCACTGTAAGGCCCTGGAATTTCAGCGGCCGGCGGGAACTTGACAGGGCGCCGGCCTTGTGCCAAACTTAAAACGGCCGGCGGCCGGCGGGGCCGGCGGGAAGCGTGAAAAAGAGGCCGGGGCCGGCCGGATAAAACAAGGGAAAACATGACCGGAAGCGGGCAGCTCAAACGGCGGGCGGCGGGGCGGATATTTACCATTTTGACAGCCTGCTGTTTTGCCATCATGGCTGCCGGGCTGGCGGCCCGGGACGCGGCCGGCCAGGACCCGGCCGCCGGCGCGGCGGCCCGCCACTACCAGGCCCGACCCGAAAATCAGGTCCAGTGCCGGCTCTGCCCGCGCGAGTGCCTGATCCCGGCCGGCGGGAGCGGCTACTGCACGGTGCGGCGGAATGAAAACGGCCGACTGCGCAGCCTGGTCTACGGCCAGGCCTGCAGCCTGAACCTGGACCCGGTCGAAAAGAAGCCCCTCTACCATTTCCTGCCCGGAACCCAGACCCTTTCGATGGCCGCGATTGGCTGCAACCTGCGCTGCTCCTTCTGCCAGAACTACTCAATCTCGATGGCCCGGCCCGGCGAGGTGGAGAGCCTCCCGCTCCGGCCCGAACGGCTGGCGGCCCTGGCCCGGGAGAAGTCGGCCCCCTCGATCTCCTACACCTACAGCGAACCGACCGCTTACTACGAGTACCTGTACGACTCCGCCGCGCTCGCCCGCAAGGCGGGCATCCGCAACGTCTGGGTCACCTGCGGCTACATCAACCCCGAACCGCTCGAGGAGCTTTGCGGAGTGCTGGACGCGGCCAACGTGGACCTGAAGGGCTTCTCCGACGGCGTTTACCGCCGGGTGGCCGGGGCGAAGCTGGCGCCGGTGCTGGCAACGCTGGCCACGCTCAAGCGCAAGGGGGTCTGGCTGGAGGTCGGTTACCTGGTTATCCCGACGCTCAACGACGGTCCCAAGGAACTCGCGGATTTCTGCGCCTGGACGGTAAAAAACCTGGGGCCGGAAACGCCGGTCCACTTCCTGCGTTTCTTTCCCCGCTACCAGATGACCAACCTGCCGGCCACGCCGGTGGCCACCCTGGAACGGGCGTGCCAGGCGGCCCGAGCGGCCGGCAGCCAGTTCGTCTATATCGGCAACGTGCCCGGCCACCGGGCCAACCACACCTACTGCCCCGGGTGCGAAACGCTACTGATCGAACGGAAGGGGTACTTCATTCAGCAGAACCATCTCAAGAATGGCCGCTGTCCGAAATGCGGCCGGAAGATACCGGGGGTGTGGTCATGAACGGTGCCATGGCGGGAGGTCGGTGGTTGGAATTCGCGGGCGCCTGGGGGATGCTGATGCTGCTGGCGGGAACGCTCCGGGCCGGGACGCGGCCGCCGGCGGTGGCCGGGCAATTCTACCCGTCCGACCGCCGGGAACTCACCCGCCTGGTGGACGGCTACCTGAAGGCGGCCGACCCGGCCCAAATGCCGGCGCCGGTCCTGGCCCTGCTGGTGCCCCACGCCGGCTATCCCTACTCGGGGCCGACGGCCGCCTTCGGCTACAAGCTGCTGTCCGGCCGCAAGCTGGACACGGTGATCCTGCTCGGCAACAGCCACCGTTACCCACTCCGGAAGGGAGCCGTTTACCTGGAGGGGGAGTTCCTCACCCCGCTGGGCAACTTCGCGGTGAACACCCGACTGGCCCAGAAGCTGGTGGCCGCCTCGCCTTACCTGCAGGCCGATTCGGAACCGCACCGGCTCGAGCATTCCCTGGAGGTCCAGCTGCCCTTCCTGGAACGCACGGCCGGCCGTTGCCGGATCGTGCCCATCCTCATGGGCGAGGCCTCCCTGGAGGCCTGCCGGCAGATCGGCGAAACCCTGGCGGCCGCGCTGAGGGAACTGAACCTGGCCGAGAAAACGGTGATCATTGCCTCCTCGGATCTCTCCCACTATCCGCCGGCGGCCGAAGCCCGGCGGCTTGACCAGGCCTTCCTCGCGGAGCTGGCCGAAATGGATCCGGAGAAGCTGGCGGCCCGGGTGGCCCGGCTGGAGAAGGAACCGGTCCCTGACCTGGCCTGCGTGATCTGCAGCCAGCAGGCGCTTTACACCGCCATTTACGCGGCCCGGGCGCTGGGCGCCAACCAGGCCAGGGTGCTTAACTACACCAATTCCGGGGAACGGACCGGGGAACGCGGCCGGTCGGTCGGGTACGCGGCCGCGGCCTTCTACCGAGCGGCCGGTGCGGCGCAAACAAAAACGGCCGCGCCGAAGGCGGATCCGGCGCCGGAACCCGGCTTCAGCCTCGACGCTGATGACCGGAAGACGCTCCTGGCGCTGGCCCGGCAGTCCATTGAGAATGTGCTCCAGAACGGCCGGCTGCTGGAGTACCGGACCAACGATCCGGAGCTGATCCGGCCGGCCGCGGTCTTCGTCACCCTGACCAGTGCCGGCCGGCTGCGCGGCTGCATCGGCACGACCGCCGCCGAGGAGCCGCTGGCCCGGGCGGTCATCCGGCTGGCGGCGGCGGCCGCCTTTCAGGATCCGCGCTTCAACCCGGTCCGGGCCGCCGAATTGCCGGGACTCAAGATTGAAATCTCGGTCCTCTCACCCTTGCGCCGAGCCGCTTCCTTCAAGGAAATCAAGCCCGGCCTCCACGGGGTGACGGTACGCCGGGACGGCCGCACCGGCCTCTTCCTGCCCCAGGTCTGGGAGCAAATCCCGGACCGGGCTGAATTCCTGACCGAACTCTGCCGGCAGAAGACCGGCCTGAACCCGGAGGCCTGGAAGGAGCCGGAAACGGAACTGCTGGTCTTCACCGTCTTCTCCTTCCAGGAATGAGTTCCGATGCTCCGGGCGATCGGGGAGGGCCTGGGACTGGGGCTGGCCAATAACCTTTACTGCCTGGGCGCCTGCGGGGCGGTCTTTCTTCCCTGCCTGGCGGCCTCCGGCCGGCCGCTCCGGGAACCGGTTCTGGAACTGCTGGCCGGCCGGCTGCTGGCCTATCTCTTCTTCGGCCTGGCGGTCGGCAATATCAACCTCTATTTCGAGGGGCGCCTGAATCCGTACTTCCTGGCCCCGCTGTTGATCCTGCTCTCCCTCTGGCTGATCGGCTACGCACTGGGCTGCTTCAGGCCGTCCGGGCGACTCTGCCGAGCGGCGGCCGGCCCGGCCGGCCGCTTCCTGCCGCTTGGGGCCGGTTTCGTGCTGGGCATCAGCCCCTGCCCGCCCTTCCTGCTCGGCCTCAGCCGTTCACTGGCCGGCGGCCGCTTCCTGGATCCGATTCTTTTCTTCCTCGGCTTCTACCTGGGCTCCAGTCTCTGGCTGCTGCTCCTGCTGGCCGGCGGCCGCCTAAAGGCCGGCCGGATTTTTCAGCGGATCGGACAGGCGGCCGCGCTGGCCGCCGGGATCTGGTACCTGGGACAGGGAATCCGGATGCTGCTTTAAAAGAGTCCGGCGGCCAGGTAATCGGCCAGCAGTTTCAGACCGGCCGGATCGGGAAAATTGCCATAGACCCGGGGCGCGGTCCGGAAGAAACGCGGCCAGTCATCCAAGCCGGTGTAGAAGAGGTGGGCATCCACGAAGCCGGCGCCATGGCGGCCGGCCGCCTCGGCGGCGGCCCCGGCGTAAGGTTGGAAGAGAGCGGCGAAGGGGGCCGCCGGCAGGGGTGAAACCAGCGCCAGGCGGCGGACGCGTCCCTTGAGCGCCCAGATCTGAATCTCCATGGAACGGCGCCACTCCTGGACCGGACTCCGACGTCGGAGCGACGGAAGCGAGGGGAAGAGCAGGGCCAGGTCATAGCCGGGGCGCGGCCGGTCGTGCAGCAGGCGCAGGGAATCGGTGAGCAGGTGATAACCCTCGGTATCCGTCCCCGGCTCCTCATGGATCGCAGCCCGGACGCCGCGGCGGGCCAGCGACTCCTTCAAGAGCGACGCCAGGCCGGGCGGCCCATCCCCGAAGATCCCGATCGAGATTTCCCGGCCGGTGTCCAGCGCGGTGCCGTTCTCCAGACGGAATTCCGGCACCTCCAGCACCAGCCTTTCCCCCCGGGAACCCGACAGGTAAGGACCGGCGGCGGCGATGTCCGTCAGCCCCTCACCCAGGGGCTGCACCCGGAAGGAACGCCGGTCAAGCTCCAGGTCGCCGGCCAGGAGCCGGTAATCGCGCACCTCCGGCTGGCCGGAGGTCTTGATGGTGAAATCGGCGATCCGGCTGTTATCCTTGCCGGGCAAAACCCAGAGCGAGCGGCTTTCGCGGCCGTCGGTCACCGTCAACGGAAGCGGTACCGGGGTAAGGTTGGTGACCAGGAAATTCAGGTAGAGTGTCTCGCCGGTGTTGATCAGCGACTGGTGCGACAGCTCCCGGAAGAGAAACTTCAGCTCCTGGGCCGCCGCGGTCGGAAACTGGACTGTATCGGTCCAGGTATCGGAAGCCATCGCCTTGCGGCCGGCCGGACCGGTGACCGTCAGGCGCACCGGCAACCCGGATTTCCCTTCCGATCGAAACCAGAACTCGGACTCGCTCGATTTCTTCTCTTCAAAACGCCACTCCCAACCAGTGGCCCCGCCGGAAGAACGTCCGTCCAGATTGACCAGGAAGAAGCGCTGGTTCTGGAAAAGAAGCGGCCCGATCACGCGGGAGGTGAAGTAAGCGCTCACCTTACGGTCCCGCTCCTCGAAGAGGCCCGGCCGGACCACGGCCTCCGGCTGGAACAGGCAGGTGCGGTCCCACCAGGCCCGGCCGCCCTGGTTATAGAAGGCGAGCGTGGTGATATCCCCTTCCCGGCCGCACTCCGTGAGGTCGATCTTGAGCGGCTGCCAGCGGCCGGCCGCCGGCAGGTCACCCAGGCGCACCTTCTTCAATTCCTTCCACTGCATCCGGTCCGGTCCCCAGGAGAAGGCGATCCGCCGGTTGCGCACGGTCACTTCGACCATGATCTCCTCAGGCGGCCGGGCCGGATCAAGATAGACGTACTGGGTCAGGTAATCACCGGCCCGGTAATGGACGTTGGGATTCAACCAGGCGGAATGGAAGGTACCGGACCCCTCCGGCTGGGTGTGGCTCAGCACCCCCGAAAGGCGCGGCGACTCGGTCCAGAGCCAGATGCCGGAGGTCCGGATGTCCGGGTAAAGGTAATCTTCCAGGATGACCTGGCCCGTATCCCCGGGGACCAGGTCAAGGCCGGAATCGACCGCCGTCCGGCCGTCGTAAAGAATCCGGTACCGGCCGGCGCTCCGGCTCCGGAAGATAACCCGGGCCTCGTTTCGCCGCCGATCGAAATAAAGAAGCCGGAACGGCACCGGCCGGCCGGACTCGTCGGTGACCAGCAGGCAGCCGGCCTCGGTCTTCAATTCGCCGCGGACCGGAAAGGTCACCGAAACGACCGGCTGGAGCTTCTGAAGTTCGCGCTCGGCCACCTCGACGGTCAGGCTTTTGCGGAAGGAAGGGGACCAATCGGCCCGGGCCGTTCCGGCCAGAAGCAGCAAAAGAGGCAGAAACCAGAATTTTATTTTCATGACTGAACCCGTTTGACTTATACGGCCAGGTCTCCCTGGAAAACCGGGAGCACCAGCGGCAGCAGGCCGTCGGAAGCGACCGTGCCCTCGGAGAACTGCCGGAGCTCGCCCTTGAGGGTGTCCCAGTACTCGACCCGGTAACGGCCGGCCTGGAGGGCCCGGACCTCGACCCCCACGCCCTCGAAGCGTTCCGGGTTGGGAGTGCCGCGCTTGCCGTTGTACTTCTGCCCGTCGTAAACCCAGAGGAAGGCCCGGTCTTCCGACTGCATGCCAACGACACCCAGAGTCAGGCTGCTCCCGGTCGGCAGCCGGAGCGAGGCGTCGCTGACCTGGAGATGCTGGCCGCGGCGATCCTCGCCCTTCCAGAAACGGGCCAGGGCCTGGTAATGGGTGTAGAGGCCGAAATTGTGGATAAACGGCCACTCCCAGAAGAGGGCCGTCCCGAACATGGGCAGGACCGACGAGGTCCAGATGCCGGCGTGAAGGTTGTCCTCAAGGGCGGTCCGGTTGCCGCCCACCCCGTATTCGTTAAGCATGACCGGCTTGGCAAACTGGACGCGCTTGAGGAAAAAGTCCTTCATGGCATCGACGACGGTCCCGCTGTAAGCGTTGCCGACGATACTCTCGATCTCCGGAATGACCCAGACCAGGGGATCGGCATTCTGGCGGCAGTAATGGGTGGTGACCAGGTGGTCCCAGGGATCGATCTCCCTCAGGTAGGGCACGACCGCCTGGTGCCAACCCTTGACCCGGGCCGAATCGTAATAGCCGGTGAGATCCACCTCGTTCCAGAGTTCCCAGAAGGCGATGCTGGTCGAACTTCCCCAGCGGGCCACGAGATACCGGAGCCGGCGCTTGAAGTACTCCCGGGCGAGCGGATCGGTGAAGAATTCCTCGGGTGATTTCAGAAAACCACCGTTGACCACGTTGTGCGGGTTGTCCCACCACTCCCGGTCGGAACCGGCGCTGTACTGGCCGTGGTTGATCAGGGTCAGGATGGCGTAAATGCCGGTCTCCTCGGCCCGCTCAAGCACCAGGTCCTGGCGCCAGGCGTTCTCCAGGCTGTAGCGCCCCAGCCCGTCGTAATGCGGGGCGTAGGCGGGCGTCCATTCCAGGCCGGCCCACCAGGCCGACATCCAGAGGCGGACGTAATTTTCGTCGTGGCGGGCCATCTCCCGGAAGTAATCGTCATAGAGGAAGGTGCCCCAGCCCTTGGTCTGCTTGAACTCGTACCGGTAGGCCTCACGCTGGTCGTCCGGAGAGCGCAGGGTGTGGCCTATCGGGTAGAAGAACTCGCCGTTATCCAGGGCCAGCCAGCGCGGGTCCTGCTTGTCCCAGCGCAGGAAGCCGGGCCGGTTCGACGGGGTGACCTCGAACTCCCCGCCCGGGAACTCCTGGCTGCGGCCGGCGGTTTTAAGGGTGATCCGATAGGTGTAGCGGCCGGTCTCCTGCGGGGTGAAACGGAGGCGCCACTCGGTCTTTCCGTAAGGGGCCAGCCGTTCGCCCTCCTCCTGGTCGAGGTGGCGCACGAAATCCTGGTAGATGAAAGCCGGCACGCTTACCTGGCGTCCGGAGGGCGCGCTGAAAACGCCCTGGATGTCAACCTCGGCCGGATCAAACGGGTTGTCGAAGAAGAGCGGGATCTCGAAGGCCGTCTCGAAGCGGGCGTAAAGTTCCAGGCGCCTGGTGTTTTCCCGGAAGTTATAGAGGCAGAGCTCCGCCGGCGCGGCGGCGGTTTCCGGCTCAATCCCGGAAAGGATGACCCGGCCCGTCCCGGCGGCCGGCCAGTAGAACTTGAAGCCGATCTCCTGGAGCTGGCGTCGCAGGATGGCATCCCAGCTCTTGAGGTGGGCATAACCCTGCCAGTCAACGCTTTCGCTGGAAAGATCGAGGGTGATCCGCCGCGACTGGCCGGCGGCCAGACTGAAAAGCGAGGACTGGAACCAGTTCCAGTCGCGGTCCTTCAGGTAACAGATAAAGGTGACCGGACCGGGGGCCTTTGCCGGCACGCTCACGGTGAAGGAGAGACGGCCGAAGCTGCCCCAATCGAGAGTGCGCACCTGGCGGATCCAGGCCTCCCGGCCGGAATCAAGCCTTACCTCAACGCCGGCCGACCCGGCGCCGGAAGGATCGGGCGCGGAAACCGCCAGCGCGGCGCCGGGGCCAACGGTCTCCCAGTCGCCGAGGCCGGATTCGGCCCGGGCCAGCCCCGGGAACAATGGCAGCAACAGACAGGCTAACTTAGCGAGGTTCCAGTTTCTCTTCCAGTTCATAGACGGTTTCGGAATGAATCAGGCCGCGCCGGAAAACGATATCCCGGCCGCTTTCCAGGCGGTACCCGGTACCGGAGGGAAGCCGGAAATCCAGGTCCCGGCCGCGCGTCCCCGGAGTCCGGGTCTCTGACTCGTAACGCCCCACCAGCAGGCGGGGATAATAAAAATCGGGGTTGCCGGCGCGACGCCCCTCCAGTTTTAACCGAAAGACGTTCGGGACTGACTCGTAGACCAGCCGGTCGCCCTCGCTGACATCGGGTTGGGGCGTGATGTTCTGAAGCCGGCCGACCCGGCGGTTCCATTCCAGCGTAACCCGCCAGCCCGGACCGGGAACCCGGACCTCGATCTCGACCAGCATGGTGTCGGTTCCCACCCGGCTGTAAGAACGCCTGGCCTCCACCGCCGGCACCGGGACCTCCTGCCAGGGAAAGAGCAGGCGGTAGACCGCCGCCGGTTCGCGCCAGCGGTGCGGACCGGCCGCGGCCTGGCCCGGCCAGTGGCCGGTGAAATTTTCTCCCTCGGTGCGGATGATGGCGTACGGTTCGGCCAGGACCGGACGTTTCGAAGCCGTGAAGTCGAGACCGAACTGGCACTCGCCGGTCCCGGCGGCGAAGGGATATACCTGCAATTCCTCCACCTGCTGAAAGATCAGCGGACTTCCCTTTTCGAGCGAAACGGAGTTGGTGAAGTACGAGCGGCGGCTGGCCGACTCCAGGAAGAGAACGATCAGTCCGGTGTCGGGCAACGGTTCCTGGCCGGGGATCACCTCCCGGTAATCCTTGACAAGGTTATAGACCTGATTTCGAATCTCGTCCCGGCTGGTCCGCTCCCTGACCCTGGTAAGCCAGGCCAGCCCCTGATCAACCAACCCGGCCATCAGGTAATACTGCCCCAGTTTCACCTGGTACCGTTCTTCGGGCGCCGGCTGCTTGTCCAGGAAGTCCTTCAGCAATCCAGCGGCCCGGGCCGGATCGCCGGCCAGGGCCACGGCCTCAACCAGCTGGGGAATCGAGTTCCGGTCGTTGTAGCGTTCGACCAGTTCGCGGTAGAGGTCGCCGGCCGTCCGGTAGTCGCCGTCGTCAAGGCGCATCCGGGCCTCCCGGCGAAGCAGGTCGGCCACCACCGGCCCGTCCGGGCAAGCCTGGCGTATCCGGGCGTAAAGATCGGCCCGGAGGCGACGGTCATCCCGCTGACCGCCCGGCCGCCGCCCCCATTCCCACCAGAGCTCGTCCACCACCCGCCGGGCGAACTTCTGAACCTCCGGGTTCCCGGGATGGGCCGCAAGTATATCGTTGATCAAGCGAGTGACCGCTTCCCGGCCGGCATTCTCCCGACCGGGCGCCTGCCGATAAAAACGCTGCAGGTTGTTGACCGACCAGGAGGCCAGGTTTCCGGTCGGGTAACGCTTCAGGTAGGCATAAAGCATCCCTTCCTTACCGGTATCCGGGACCAGGTCGTCGGAGACCAGGCTCCGGACCAGGTATCCGACCAGTTCGCCCTTCTGGTTAAACCGGCTGTCAACCCCGACCGCCTCTTCGAAGGCCGCGGCGGCCCGGCCGCTGATCGCCAGGCGCGCTATCTTCAAGGCCTCCGATCCGTCCGGATCGTCCGCCAGCTCCTTCGCGGCGGCCTCCCAGTCGCCGGTCGAAACCAGGATCCCGGCCAGCCCGACAATCGTGTTGAAACGGTACGACCAGTCCTTATCGGCCAGCCGGATGGCCAGCAGGTAGGCCTTACGGGCTTCGGGTAAACGGGCCAGTGCCCGGTAACAGCGAGCGATCCGGTCCCAGAGAAAACGCTTGTTGCCCCCCAGCTGTTCAGCCGCCAGGAAGTGTTCCAGGGCAACCTGGTAAAGTTTCGTCGAGAAGGCCTTCTCGCCCAATTCCCGCCGGGCGCTGGATTCGTTGCCGGCGGCGAAATCGAGTGAGTACTGGATGTTGCGGTCTCCCGGCGGCACCCGGTTGCGGAAGAGATGGCTGACCCGGATCACCTCCTCGGGCAGCTTCTTGTCGCGGTAGAACGAGACGAGGTTGCGATAGGTTTCATTGAACCGGGGAAACGGGGCCACCGGTCCCTTTTCAAGGTAGAATTCAAGGTGGGGCCGGGCCGTTTCGGCCTGCTTCTGGGCCAGCAGCGCCGTGGCCAGGTAATAACGGGTCTCGGGATCGTCGGGAACAAGTTTGACCAGGCGCTCGAGCCGTTCGACCGCCCCGGCGTAATCCTTTTTCTGGATAAGCGCCTGGGCCTCGGTAAGCAGGGGCGGCTTCTCCTGGGCCTTGAGGATCGAAGCGCTCAAAAACAGGGCCAGGCAGAACAAACCCGCGATCCGGAAATGAAAGGCCTGCGATTTAAACATATCTACTTTAGTTGCCGGCGGGGGCGGAACCCGTTTACTCAGGGAGCGGCCGGCCGGACCCGGATATCCGGCAGAAATCGAGAAAAGCCCTTTCCATCGCCCTGGTGGAGGGGTGGAAAAGCGGAAAGTGCCCGTATATCACCGAAAACTGCCGGCGGGCGCGCCGGCAGGAAAGACCCTCGAAACGGTACTTGTAAATCGCGGAGGCCAACCCGGTACGGCTGCCGCCGCCCTCACAGTGAAACAGGAGGGGCTTGGGCGCGCTGGCCAGTATCCGGACCAACTCTTCCAGCTGCTTCGGGCTGGGCACCTGCCGGGCCGACAGGTTAAGGTCATAATGGCCGACGCCCAGCCGGGCGCAGATTTCAACTTCATCCCGCCACCAGCGCGCCCGCGGATTGGCGCCGCGCAGGTTCAGAACGCTCCTCAAACCGAGGGCCCGGATAACTTCGGCCAGGCGCCGCCTTCGGTACTGGCAGGCGCGGTAAACCAACCCGGGACTGACGGTCCAGAGATGGTAATATTCACGCAGGAAAAGCAAGCCGGGATGAAAGACACGCTCAAAAAAACGGCCTGGGAGTCGTTTTGATTTCATTCCAAACCCGGCGCCGGCGTAAAGGGTGGGGGAAGGCAGTTTATCCTATAAAATTTAAAGAGCAAAAACGATCAAGAGCGGGAAACGGGATTCGGCGGCCTCGGGTCCAGCTTCGGCTCGGGCGCTGCGCCGCCGGGGAAAGGTACGCTTAAATCCGGCGCGCGGCTAACTCGCCGTCCGCTTGGGGCCGGAAGTCGGCCGTCGCGGCCTGGCTCAAACAGAAGCCGCAAGCGGAGATTATGCCGGACCGCTTACGCTTTTAAGCTTCTTTCCCGAGGCCGCGGCTCCGCGACTCGCCTCACCCGAAACCCTCGGCCCAAGAGAAAAACAAAAATCTCCAGCTTAATACTCAATTTTCGGCGCCCTCGCCTCCCACTGCGGCTCGGGTCGGCCATTCGCTGGTTTGTCTGAATAAGATTCAGAAACAATAATCGCCATGAAGCAGAGCGAAGCACGCTTCATGGCCGTGAAGTGTGCGCTGAGTTCGTCGAAGCGCTCTACTTCACGGCTCTCTTCGAATCCCTACCAGACAGCTTAAGAGCGGGAAACGGGATTCGGCGCCGCTCGGCTTTCACTACGCCTCGGGTCGGCCACCCGCTGGCAACGCTCCTTAATCAGTCGCGTCGCCTGACTTCGCTCCCATCGAATCCCTACCAAGAAGCTTAAGAGCGGGAAACGGGATTCGAACCCGCGACTCCGAGCTTGGGAAGCTCGTACTCTACCGCTGAGTTATTCCCGCGTTCGGCGGTTCCGGACAACCCGGGAGCCGCCTTGCAATGTTTTATTCTACAATCAAAGGCGGAGTTTTATCAAATGAAGGAGGCGGCGGCCGCCGGCAAGATAAACGCCGAAATATCTCCAGACCACTAAGAATTCACGGGAGGCATCAACGGAAGAAGGCGAGTCGCGGGAGGCAAAAGAAACGAGGGAATGAGTATCCAGGGCCCGGAACGAGGCGAGTCGCGGAGCTTTTGCCTTTTCCTTGTTTTTGCCTTTCGTCTGTTCCCCGTAGGCGGCGGTCTTCGGTGAGCGGCGTCGCGGAGTCCGGGTGCAAAACAAGCGAAACGAGGGAATGAGTATCCGAGACGCAAGCCTTCTTGTTGTTGCGTTTCGTCTTTTCCCTTGAAGCCGAGGGCCCGGAACGAGACGAGTCGCGGAGCCGCGGCCTCGGGAAAGAAGCTTAAAAGCGACAGCGGTCCGGCATTGATATCCTCTCGCGGCTTATGTCTGAGCCAGGCCGCGACGGCCGCCTTCCGGCCCCAAGCGGACGGCGAGTTAGCCGCGCGCCGGATTTAAGCGTACCTTTCCACCGCGGCAAAGCGCCCGAGCCGAGTCCGGACCCTCGGC
>Ga0116143_10001578_pt1 | contig 26946 bp, 20 predicted proteins | sample AD_UKC034_MetaG_FD_89745 | JGI IMG/M metagenome (GOLD analysis project Ga0116143, IMG submission 89745) | Active sludge microbial communities of municipal wastewater-treating anaerobic digesters from USA - AD_UKC034_MetaG | ecosystem: Engineered > Bioreactor > Anaerobic > Digestate | place: USA...
CTTAGAATTTTTATTAATAAGAATGCTCATGTGATGTACTTAAATCCCGATAACAATCGGGAGTGCAAAAGTAAGGTTTTTGGGTTTTAAAAAAGCGGTGCTCTATTCGGTGCCGGACGGGTCTTCAATAGGGGGGGTATCTTTATCAAGAAGCAGATCCATATTCCGGTGGTTGGGGATTTTGCCAGTCTCTTCCAGCATCCGCATATCCTTAGCGTCCTGTAGAAATTCGGAGGCAAATATGAATTCATTTAACAGCTGGTTTTTACTGAAAATGATTTCTTTTTTTGAACCTTCCCATTCTTTTTTCCCTTTGTACATATACAAAATGTAATCCCCGATCTCCATTACACTATTCATGTCATGGGTGTTTACCACGGTGGTCATATTGAATTCCAATGTTATTTCTTTGATCAGTTTATCAATAACCAGCGAAGTTTGAGGGTCAAGACCAGAGTTTGGCTCATCACAAAAAAGATATTTTGGGTTCAATACAATGGCCCTTGCAAGTGCTACTCTTTTTTTCATTCCACCGCTTAATTCAGCAGGGTATTTTTTGTTAACTCCTGTAAGGTTAACCCTGGCCAGTACTTCATTTACCCTGTCCAATTTTTTTTTGTGCGAATCTTTGGTAAACATGCTAAGGGGAAACATAATATTCTCTTCCACATTCAGGCTGTCAAATAAGGCAGAACCCTGGAAAAGCATACCAATCTCTTTCCTGATCTCCGTTTTCTGTTCTCCTTTCATTTCCGTAAAATTCTGCCCGCTATATAATACCTCACCATGATCAGGTTCAAATAATCCAACGATACACTTTTGTAAAACAGTTTTACCGCTGCCACTGGCACCAATGATGAGATTACACTGCCCGGCTTTCATCACGGCACTTACATCTTCGATGACCACTTTACCGTCAAAACTTTTCTTTATATTCTTTACTTCAATCATTGCTTAAGTTAGAGGAGTAATGCTGACAGGATATAGTCTGCAAATAATATAAGGATACAACTAACCACGACGGCCTTTGTACTGGCCCTGCCTATCTCCAGTGCTCCGCCCTTAACATAATAACCATAAAAAGCCGGTATGCTGGAAATAATAAAGGAAAAAACATAGGCTTTGGTTAATGCAAAGATCACATTATAGGGTACAAAGAATTCAAGCAGACCTTTATCATAAATATTCCCGGAGATAATACCAGACATAGTGCCGGCAAGCCTGCCTCCCCAAATACCCAACGCCATTGCAATAACTACGAGTAATGGTATCATCAATAATGCGGCAGCTATTTTTGGAAGTATCAGGTATGTTTTGGTATTCACACCCATTATCTCCAAGGCATCGATCTGCTCACTTACTCTCATATTCCCTAATTCACTGGCAATACGGCTACCGGCCACACCAGCCAGCACAATACAAACCAGGGTAGGAGCAAACTCGAGGATTACCGTGTCTCTTACAATTTGTGCTATGGTAGATGGTGGGATCAGGGGGCTGACAAGCTGGTAAGCTGTTTGTATGGTGGATACAGCCCCGATAAAGACCGAAATAATGGCTACTATACCTAATGAACCAAATCCTATCTCTGTACACTGGTGAATAAATTCTTTCCAGTACATCTTATGATTTTCGGGTTTAGTGAACATGCCCTTAATCATCAAAAGGTACCGGCCTATATCGTTGAAAATGGTCATATTATTTGCTAAGATACAGGATGAAAAGAGAAAAGCCAGTAGCTGGGCTAATGGCTTTCTGTACTTTTCTTTTAAGCGAAAATTATCTACAAAGGTTTACCTACTTTTCGGATGCGTTTCCACCAGCGGGATTTTTTTACTATTTCTTCAGTAGGGGTTTTGCTCTTAATCTGTGCATCTACAACAGCAACCAGGGCCATATTTAAGATACTTCTTACAGAACTGCCTAGCTGAAGGATATGAACCGGTTTTTTCAAGCCCAAAAGAATAGGGCCCACTGCGTCGGCAGTTTCCAGTTCTTTCATCAGGTTATAGGCAATATTTCCGGCAGCCAGGTTAGGGAAAATGAGTGTGTTTACATCCTTGTCGGCCAACTCACTAAATGGGTAATTTTCTTTTATGAGTTCTTTATTGAAAGCTACACTGGCCTGCATCTCTCCATCTACTATCAGAGAAGGCATTTTATTTTTTACAATTTTTCTAGCTTCTGCCACCAGCCTTGCTTCTGGTGAATTACTGCTGCCAAAAGTTGAATAACTCAGCATAGCAATCCGTGGTATGATATTAAAATGGCGAACTTCTCTTGCTGCCAATAAAGTGATTTCTGCCAGTTCTTCTGCTGTAGGATTAAAGTTAACTGTTGTGTCTGCAAGAAATAAAGGCCCTTTTTTTGTAAGCATCAGATACATTCCTGCTATCTTATTTACACCATCTTCGGTACCTATAATTTGCATGGCCGGACGTATGGTATCCGGATAATTTTTTGATAAACCTGAGATCATGGCATCAGCATCTCCACATTCCACCATCATACAACCATAGTAATTGCGGTCCTTCATTACTTTTTTTGCTTCATAGGCATTAAAGCCTTTTCTTCCTCTTTTGGCAAAAAATATTTCTGAATACTTGTTTCTTTTTTCTTCCGTGGCATCACTTCTGGGATCAAAGATTGGCAGATCTTCTATATCAATACCGTTTGCTTCGGCAATCGTTTTGATCTTATTTTCGTCACCAAGCAGTATGGGGTAGCCTATGCCTTCATCAAAGATGATCTGTGCTGATTTCAGGATCTTAACATTATCTGCTTCGGCAAAAACAATACGTTTCGGATCACGACGGGCCTTGTTGCCGATTGCTCTCATCACCTGGTTATCCAGTCCCAGTCTTTTTTCAAGGTTATTTACATATTCTTCCCAGTTCGTAATTGGTTGTTGAGCTTCACCACTTTCCATGGCTGCTTTGGCAACAGCCGGCGCCACGGTAGCTAATAATCTTGGATCAACAGGTTTTGGAATGATATAGTGTTCGCCAAAGCTGATATTGGTTTCATTGTAAGCCATGTTCACAATATCTGGTACAGGTGTTTTAGCTAGCTCAGCAAGAGCTTTTACCGCTGCCAGTTTCATAGCTTCATTGATATGTTTGGCTCTTACATCTAATGCGCCACGGAAAATATAAGGGAAGCCCAGTACATTATTTACCTGATTAGGATAATCACTGCGGCCGGTAGCCATGATGATATCTTTTCTCGCCCCGGTGGCTTCTTCCCAGCTTATTTCAGGATCAGGGTTGGCCATAGCAAATACGATGGGGTTTTTTGCCATGCTCTTAATCATTTCCCCGTTCAATACACCTCCCTTACTCAGTCCAATAAAAACATCAGCATCTTTCATCCCTTCTGTAAGGGATACATTTTTGCCAGTTGTTATAAATTCCTTTTTCAATTCATCGAGGTCTGTTCTGCTTTCATGAATAAGGCCCTTGCTGTCGAACACCCTGAAATTTTCCTTCCTGGCACCCAGGGCAATATATAATTTCATACAGGCCACGGCAGCAGCACCTGCTCCATTCACTACAAATTTTACTTTTTCAATTTTCTTTTTCTGTATTTCACAGGCATTCAATAAAGCGGCAGCACTGATGATAGCCGTGCCATGCTGGTCGTCGTGCATCACCGGGATATTCATTTCGGCCTTCAGCCTTTTTTCAATATAAAAACATTCCGGTGCTTTGATGTCTTCCAGGTTGATGCCGCCGAATGTGGGTTCCAGCGACTTGACGATCTCGACAAATTTTTGAGGATCTTTTTCGTTGATCTCAATATCAAATACATCGATATCTGCAAATATTTTGAATAATACCCCTTTCCCTTCCATCACCGGCTTGCCTGCCTCCGGTCCAATATCTCCTAATCCAAGCACGGCAGTACCATTACTGATAACCGCTACTAAATTCCCTTTGGCAGTGTATTTATAAACATTTTCGATATTATCAGCTATTTCAAGACATGGCCATGCCACACCGGGAGAGTAAGCAAGTGAGAGATCTCGTTGTGTTTTGGCTTCTTTGGTGGGAATTACTTCAATCTTTCCGGGTCTTCCTTTAGCATGGTACTCGAGGGCCTGTTGTTTACGCAGATCGTTTTGCATATTTGATTTTTATATGACAGCTGTATTCTTTCAAAATGGAATTGCAGTCTGACAAACGAGCCGCAAGGTACAAAATAAAATTTCGGTAAGGGTTGAGGATGAGAATAGTGGATGCTACAGCTCTACTGAACTTCCCAGCCATGCCATCATTCCAATACCTATTTCAATCGCATTCTCATCAATATTAAAGACGGGGGTGTGTACACCGGCTGTAATTCCTTTGGCAGCATTCATTGTTCCCAGACGATAAAAACAAGCTGGTATTTGTTGTGCATAATAACCAAAATCTTCGGCACCCATCCGTAACTCAGTTTCACTTACATTATCAGCGCCAAGATATTCGCTGGCTTTTTTCATTGCAGTGGCCGTTAGCTGCTCATTATTTAAGACGGAAGGATAGCCAACGTCGATATGAAGATCAACAGTACCCCCCATAGAGCTGACCAGGTCTGTACAAAGTTTTTTTATCATGTCATGAGCCTTAAACCGCCATGTTTCATCCATAGCCCTGAAAGTACCCATCATTTTTACTTCATTGGGAATGACATTCGTGGTATTTCCTCCATTAAATGAAGTAATAGAAAGAACAGAAGGATTGAAGGGATTATTATTCCTGCTAATGAGTTGCTGCAGTGCAATGATCAAATGCGAACTGATAAGAATAGGATCAACAGTTAAATGCGGAGAGGCTGCATGACCTCCTTTGCCTTTTACATTGATATAGATCTCATCAGCACTGGCCATTACCTGTCCTCCGCGAAAACTTAGTTTGCCTGTGTCCATCATTGTGTGAACATGCAAAGCCAGTATTCCCTGCGGTTTGGGATTCTCTAATACTCCATCTTTGATCATTAAGGAGGCACCACCGGGGTTTTTTTCTTCACCCGGCTGGAAGATGAGCTTTACCGTTCCTTCCCATTCATTTTTTAATTCCTGTAATATTTTTGCAGCACCTAAAAGACAAGTGGTATGTACATCGTGTCCGCAGGCATGCATCACACCTTCGTTTTTCGATTTATAGGGTACATCATTTTCTTCTTTGATAGGGAGAGCATCCATGTCCGCTCTTAATGCAATAATCCTCTTGTCAGGGTTTTTGCCTTTTATCAAACCTACTACACCAGTTGTTGCTTTTACCTCGAAAGGAATTCCAAATTCCTTCAGTTTGTTCTGTACAAACTTTGATGTCTCATATTCCTGGTAGCTTAATTCAGGATGTGCATGAAGATGATGCCTTATTTCAATAAATTCAGGCGCATATTTTTTGGCTAATGCCTTGATGGTAGAATGCATAGGACAAAAATAAACAATCCATTCTGTGTGAGAATGGATTGTCAGATAAGTAGTATGATTCTTTTTACAGGATTGTTTCTTCTTCTCCCGGCCTGGTTGGCTTTACCTCGATAACGTCTTTCATAATAAAAACTCCTTTCGGGAAATACACATTCAATCTTTTTTGATAGGCTTCGGCATCTTTCCGGTCTTTAAAATTGCCGGCTTTTAATTTGTAATAGGGCGATTGATGCCACAAGTAGGCTTTCAGTTCAGGGAAATAGGTATATACTTTTGTTTTGGCAGCAATAGCTTCTTCCCTGTTGTTGGTACTGATGATCATCAGGCGGAAGCCTTTATCTGTTCTTCGGCCTGCCCGGCTGGTTTCCTCATTAATCTGGGCCTGCTTTTTTACCAGCAGGTCCACACGGGGGTCTTTATGAACAACTACATAGTTTGTATCTATGCTATTTTTTCCTGTGGTATCTTGTCCAAAGCTGTTTATCGTAAACAAGACTGTGGTTAATGCAAAAATGAATTTCATATGCGGCATAAGGTGCAAATATCTTACCAAAATTAGTATCCTCCCCCGGCTCCTGCAATGTTTTCAACCGGGTGCCAGGTAGTTTTTATTTCCTGGGTATCCATAATGAAATAGGGGGATTGTCCTTCATCGGTATACCAGTTTATTTTATCATAGAAGAAGATACGTTTCAGGTTAGTAGCCGACTTTTCCCGCATCATTTTCTGTATATCAGAATTATTTTCACAATAAATGGTTGCATTCACATCCATATGATCAACGAACCAGGAAGCCAGTTCTGATGGCTTACCTGTTAAAATATTGACAACGCCACCGGGTAAATCAGATGAGTTCATCACTTCTGCAAACGTAACGGCGCAAAGTGGTTTTGTATCGGAAGCAAGTACTATACAGGTGTTCCCGCCTGCAATAACAGGGGCGATAACAGAAATCAATCCAAGTAATGAGTCGCTTTGAGGTGCAATAGTTGAAACAACACCGGTTGGTTCCGGAACAGAAAAATTAAAATGAGATGAAGCGACAGGGTTTACAGCGCTGAAGAGTTGCTGAAACTTATCACACCATCCGGCATAGTAGATGAGGCGATCAATGGCAAGGTTCACTTCTTTTTCAGCTTTTGCTTTGGTTGAATCCTGTTGTATCAGTTCATCAATGAATTGTGCTTTTCTTCCTTCCAGCATCTCGGCCATCCGGTATAATATCTGGCTGCGGTTAAAGGCTGCCCTGCCACTCCATCCGCCATATGCTCCCCTTGCAGCCACGACCGCATCCCGGAAATCTTTTCTTGAGCTAAGACAGACATTCGCCAGTTTTTTCCCCGCTGCATTTGTTGGGATATAATAACGGCCTGATTCAGTTCTCGGGAACTGCCCGCCGATATAAATTTTGTAGGTCTTCAGCACTTCCAGTCTTTTGGCAGAAGATTTTTTTTCTAATCCATTCTCACTGATACTCAGTGAAGATTTTTTAATTGCTTTTTCCATGCTTAAAAATTCAAAAGTTAAAAGTCAAAATTCAAAAGGCTGTGTGTTTTTAATTTTGACTTTTGATTCTTTATTTAGATAATATTCACATAAGCCAATAACCCATGCAATCCACCTTCTCTTCCAAAGCCACTTTCTTTATAGCCACCGAATGGAGAAGTTGGGTCGAATTTGTTGAAGGTGTTGGCCCACACCACACCAGCTCTCATCCTCTTTGTCATATTGAAAATCTTGGAACCCTTATCAGTCCACACACCGGCGCTTAAACCGTAAGGCGAGTTGTTTGCTTTCTCTATCACCTCATCATCTGTACGGAATGTGAGCACCGACAACACCGGGCCGAAAATTTCTTCCTGTGCTATTCGGTTGCTCTGAGCCACATTAGTGAAAAGGGTAGGGCGGCAGAAATAACCTTTGCCCGGCAACTTGCAACTGCTCTCATACATTTCCGCACCTTCCTGTTTTCCTATCTTAATGTATTTATGGATTGTTTCTAATTGCTGTTTGGAATTAATAGCACCAATGTCTGTGTTTTTATCTAACGGGTCGCCTACAATCAATGATTCCAGCCTGTCTTTTAATTTCCGCACCACTTCTTTAGCAACCGATTCCTGCACATACAACCTTGAACCGGCACAGCATACATGCCCCTGGTTAAAAAAAATGCCGTTGATAACACCTTCCACCGCCTGGTCAAGAGGGGCATCTTCAAAAATAATATTCGCTGCTTTGCCTCCCAGTTCTAATGTTGCTTTTTTATTTGTACCGGCAATGGCCCGTTGAATGATCTTGCCTACTTCTGTTGATCCTGTGAAAGCAATTTTATTGATATCAGGATGATTAACGATCGCAGCACCAGTAGGGCCGGCTCCGGTTAATATATTCACCACACCCGGAGGCAGATCTGCTTCTTGTATGATCTCGGCCAGTTTCAGTGCAGTCAGCGGCGTTGTTTCGGCAGGTTTCAACACAACTGTATTGCCTGTTGCCAATGCCGGTGCAATTTTCCAGGCGGCCATCAGCAAAGGAAAGTTCCAGGGAATAATTTGTCCGGCCACCCCTAAAGGTTCTGTCCGGCGGTTAGGGAAAGCATATGCTAATTTATCTGCCCAGCCTGCATAATAAAAGAAATGATTGGCAGCAGTAGGCACATCAAAGTCGCGGCTCTCCCGGATGGGTTTTCCTCCATCTAATGATTCAATGATGGCCAATTCCCTTGCTTTTTCCTGCACCATCCGGGCAATGCGAAAAATATATTTAGCCCTTTCTTTGGCAGGCATTTTCGTCCAGACTTTTTCATAGGCCTTTCTGGCCGCAGACACAGCTTTGTCCACATCAGCCGCATTGGCTTCGGCCACTTCGCTCAGCTTTTCTTCATTAGCCGGGTTGATTGTATCAAAATATTTTTTTGATGATGGTTTCTGCCATTCTCCATTAATAAACAAATCATATTGTTTGCTAATCGTGGCTGCACTTTTGCTTTCGGGTGCAGGGGCATAAGACCAACTGGTATCAAATTTTAGTTTGATAGTATTTTTTTTTGCTGCGTTTTTCTTTTTTGTAACTGTCATGGTTTATTTGTTTAGCCAACTGTAGTGCTACTACCTGCTTGCTGAAAACTGATTGATTACTTTATGCCTTCGTAACAATATGGCGATTTCTCAGTTTAATAATTCTGTCGATGAGATAAATTGAGAATATTATGAATTGAACCCACCTCAACCATCTTTTCTCTGGTACTTCTTCCCAAAATCTATAATATATCATAAGGATTAAGTATGCTGCCAGCACTACTATTTGAATCCATAATCCATATGTTTCCCAGAATTTTTTCAATTAAATAAGGATTTAAACTTTAATCCACCGAAAAATAATTTGCACTCTGATACAATCCCGTCTTCAGTTTTACAATCTGCATCAGCACATCATTAGCGAGACTGCTGGCACCAAAGCGGAACCATTCATTGTTCAACCAGTCTTCTCCCAGCACTTCTTTTACCATCACCAAATAATGCAACGCCAGTTTTGATTTGGAAATGCCACCGGCAGGTTTCATACCAATCATCTTTCCGGTCTTATAATAAAAATCCCGTATAGCCTCCAGCATTACCAGTGTTACAGGCATGGTGGCGGCAGGCTGTATTTTACCGGTAGATGTTTTAATAAAGTCTGCGCCAGCATACATCGCTATATCAGATGCCCGGCGTACTTTATCAAACGTACCCAGTTCACCGGTTTCTAAAATTACTTTTAATCTTGCATCGCCACAGGCTTCTTTAATAGCTGCTATTTCATCAAATACAAAATTGTATTCACCGGCATGAAATTTTCCGCGGCTGATGACCATATCTACCTCATCAGCCCCTTCATTCACGGCGTATTTTGTATCTCTTATTTTAATGTCCCTTGGTGCCTGACCGCTTGGAAAGGCGGTGGCCACAGATGCTACTTTTATTCCGGAATCACCTAAGGCTTTCTTTGCCACTTTTACCATGGAAGGATAAACACATATCGCTGCAACTGCCGGAATATCAGCTACTGCATCATGCGGGTGCATGGCCTTGTAGCAAAGCTGTTTCACTTTACCATCAGTATCTTTTCCTTCCAGGGTGGTAAGGTCAATCATATTCAGTACCAGCTTCAACCCGTTCATCTTGGCTTCATTCTTAATACTGCGTTTGGTAAAACGGGAAGCCCTTTCTTCCACACCCACCTGGTCTATCCGGGGGGAAAGGCCAAAATCAGGTAATACAATTCTTTCCTTTGTTACAGGCATATTTCTGTTTTCTTGGTCTTCAAAAGTAAAACTATTTATGGGGATTAATAATGTGGAAAGAATAAGTGTAACTCACTGAAAGGTAATTATAACTTTTGCGTCAAAGGTCCGTTTACAGCCGCTCATCCCAATGTCGGTGATTGAACAAGTTTTTTAAGTAAAATCGTTTTTCGATAACTTTCATTAAAATCAAACAACTGTATGAGAAAACTGAAGAGACTAGCCGGGGCAGGATTGTTCCTACTGCTCGCCTGCGCATCTTTTTCCCAGCCTACATTTCCGGAAAATGGAGTGGCCGATCCCAGACATGGACACTATGCCTTTACTAATGCCACCATTGTAAAGGATGCCACTACCACACTTACCAATGCCACACTCGTTATTAAGGATGGTAAGATCATTGCTGTCGGAACAGGCTTAAAAGCCCCGGCAGGTGCAGTAGAAGTGGATTGCAAGGGCAAATACATTTATCCCTCTTTTATCGACCTGTATGCTGATTATGGTATTGCCCAGCCACAAAGACAGGGCGGCCAATTTAATTTCAACCAGCAACCGCAATTAGAAACTGCGGTGAAAGGAGCTTATGGCTGGAACCAGGCTATTAAGAGTGATGCGGATGCGTACAGGGTGTTTGCCGTGGATGATGCGAAAGCAAAGCCTCTTCGTGAAGCAGGTTTTGGAACGGTACTTTCCCATATCAGGGATGGTATTGCCAGGGGAACAGGGGCTGTGGTAACATTGGCCAATGAGAAAGAGAATTTTGTGATCGTAAAGGAAAAAGCTTCTGCTCATTATTCTTTTAATAAGGGCACTTCTACTCAAAGCTATCCGGGTTCTATGATGGGTATGATTGCACTATTGCGTCAGACTTACCTTGATGCACAATGGTACAAGACGCAACCACCTGCTGAAGGTCTTAATCTCAGTTTAAAAGCATGGAACGAAAACCAGGGATTGCCCCAGGTTTTTGAGGCAAATGATAAATGGAATAACCTGCGGGCAGACAGAATTGGCGATGAGTTTGGTGTACAATACATCATCAAGGCCGGGCAAAACGAGTATCAACGCATAAAGGAAATGAAGGCGACCAATGCCACTTTCATTTTGCCACTTAATTATCCCCAGGCACAGGATGTGGAAGATCCCAATGATGCCAGGTTTGTTTCACTGGGTGACATGAAACATTGGGAACTGGCGCCAGCTAATGCAGCATCTTTTGAGAAAGCAGGAATTCCGTTTTGTTTAACTACTGCTGACCTGCGCAGTGTAAGCCAGTTCTGGACAAACCTTCGCAAAGCAATGGAGTATGGGTTAAGTGAAAATAAAGTAATGGAGGCTTTGACAAAAACACCTGCTACTATCATGGGTATCTATGATAAAGTAGGTAGTCTTGATGCGGGAAAACTCGGTAATTTCTTAATTACCAATGGTCCTCTTTTTAGCGAAAAAACGATTATTCTGCAAAACTGGGTGCAAGGAATCAAATACACAGTAAAAGAAGATGCTTCCAGTGTCGCCGGCACTTATACATTGGCTGTTACCACTCCTTCCGGAAAGGAGATCTATACTCTGGATGTGAAAAATGCGGGCAGTGTGACTATGTATGCGAAAGATACCCTGAATTCCAGATTCAGTTTTGATGGTAAGCAGGTAAAGATCAGTTATGCTCCCATGTTGCGTCGTCAAAGGCCTGCGATGAATCCCGGGCAAATGCCTGATACGACACGCAGACCCGGTGGTGGTTTTCCCGGAAGAGGCGGAGCATCAGCGGATCAAACACTACCTGTAACTGCTACCAGATTAAGTGGTATCAGCAGCGGCACAGAATGGAGCGGTACAGGTACAGATTCTTTGGGCAATCCTTTAACATGGACAGCCAGCCTTGTAAAAGCGGCTGAAATAAAACCAGATAGTATAAAGAAAAAAGACATTCCCGTTGTTGGTAAAATAACATATCCACTAGAGCCATTTGGATGGGACGAAAGCCAGCAACCCAGGCAGGAAAATATTCTTATTAAAAATGCAACTGTATGGACGAATGAAAGTGAAGGAGTATTGGAAAATGCAGATGTATTAATTAAAAACGGAAAAATTTCGGCAGTAGGCAAAAACCTTACGGATGCCACAGCAAGGGTGATAGATGGCACCGGGAAGCATGTGACTGCCGGTATTATTGATGAACACTCACACATTGCTGCTGCATCTATTAATGAAGGCGGGCAGTCAGTTACTTCTGAAGTGAGGATCTCGGATAATTTAAATCCTGATGATGTAAATATCTATCGCCAGTTGAGCGGCGGAGTTACCAGTTCCCATATTTTGCATGGTTCTGCCAATGTAATCGGCGGACAAACACAGCTTATTAAACTTCGCTGGGGTGCTAATGATGATGAGCTGAAGTTTAAAGGCTGGCCGGGCCAGATAAAATTTGCGTTGGGAGAAAATGTAAAGCGTTCCAATTTTAATGTTCCGGGGGGTAATAACCGTTATCCTGATACAAGAATGGGAGTGGAGCAGGTGCTGATCGATGCATTCACCAGGGCTAAGGATTACCAGAAAGCATGGAAGGAGTATAATACAGCTAAAGAAAAATTGACCAGGGAGAAAAAATCAACCGCTTCGCTGGTGATGCCACGCCGTGATCTTGAACTGGATGCGCTGGTTGAAATTTTAGAGAAAAAGCGTTTCATTACCTGCCACTCTTATGTGCAAAGCGAGATCAATGGTGCAATGAAAGTAGCAGAGCAAATGGGTTACACGGTTAATACATTTACCCATATTCTTGAAGGATATAAAGTGGCTGATAAAATGAAAAAGCATGGCTCTTTTGCTTCTACTTTCTCTGACTGGTGGGCATATAAAATGGAGGTAGAAGATGCTATCCCTTATAATGCAGCGATTATGCAGAAAGTCGGATTAACTGTTGCAATTAACAGCGATGATGCAGAGATGGCCAGGCGGCTGAACCAGGAGGCAGCCAAGATTGTAAAATATGGTGGCGTAACAGAGGAAGAAGCGCTGAAAATGGTTACACTTAACCCCGCTAAAATGCTGCATGTGGATGACAAAGTGGGAAGCCTGAAAGCAGGTAAGGATGGAGATGTGGTATTATGGAGTGATCATCCGCTTAGTATTTATGCAAAATCATTATATACGATCGTTGATGGTACTATCTATTTTGACAGGCAGAAAGATGAGCAGTTGCAGAAGCAGGTAGATGCAGAAAGGCTTCGCCTGGTGAGAAAGATGAACGGGGAAAAAAGAAGTGGTGCACCAACTATTCCGGCACAACCCAGCTACCAGATCATGCATACCTGCCATGATCATGGGCATAGCCATGGTTTACTGGTGATTGATGCAGATGATATTACTAACGAATAAAACAAACAGCAATGCGAAAAATATTTTTAGCCATAGTAGCCCTCTTCACCATAGCAGCAAATGCACAGGAAACCGTGCTGCCTGCAAAGGAGCAAAAAGGTCTGATGTTTATAAAGAATGCAACTATTCATGTGGGTAATGGAAAAGTGATAGAAAATGGAATAATAAAAATCAAGGATGGAAAGATCGAGGAGGTGGGAACCAATATCGCTATTCCTGCAGATGATGTAAAAGTGTTTGATGTAAAAGGTAAGCATGTATATCCCGGTTTGATCTTGTCAACAAGTAATCTTGGTTTGTCAGAAATTAACTCTGTCAGAGCTACCCAGGATGTAAGAGAGATCGGGGATATGAATACGAGTGTCAGGGCTATTGTAGCGTATAACTCGGATTCGAAAGTAATTAATACACTTCGTTCAAATGGAGTGCTGCTGGCCAATATAGTGCCGCAGGGAAGCTTTGTGGCAGGTTCTTCTTCTGTTGTTCAGCTTGACGCATGGAACTGGGAGGATGCAGCTTATAAAACCGATGCAGGAATGCATGTTTATATGCCATCATTGCTGGCCCGCCCGGGTGGTGGCCGGTTCGGTGGGGGTGGCGGAGGAGCCGGTCCACAGGCGCCGGCATCTGATCCTGTAAAAGAAGGACTGGGGAAGATTGAGGGATTGAAATCTTTTTTCAAAGAAGCTAAAGCCTATCATGCTGCGCCTGCACATGAGGAAACAAACCTCAAGTTTGAAGCAGTTAAGGGATTGTTCAACAAAAGTCAAAAGCTGTATGTCCACGGAAATACAGTAAAACAAATACTGGTCGCACTGGATTTTGTAAAAGAGTTTGGATTTGATGTAGTGATCGTTGGAGGCAGTGAAAGCTACCAGGTAGCTGATCTGCTGAAACAGAACAATGTTTCAGTTATTTTGCAGCAGCCACATAGCTTGCCTACTGCTTCGGATGATGATGTGGACCAGCCGTATAAAACTGCAGCTGCCCTGCAAAAAGCCGGTGTATTATTTGCTATTTCAGATGATGATGCGCAAACAAGGGGTCGTAATCTGCCTTTCAATGCAGGTACTGCCGCAGCATACGGTTTAACAAAAGAAGAAGCCCTGGCTGCTATTTCACTGAATGCGGCAAAGATTATGGGGGTGGCAGATAAAGCAGGAAGTATAGAAGTTGGCAAGGATGCTAATATAGTAGTGAGTGAGGGTGATTTGCTGGATATGCGTACCAGCAATGTAACAGATGCTTTTATACAGGGAAGAAAAATTGATCTGACAGATAAACACAAACTGCTAAATGAAAGATTTGAGCAGAAATATGAATTGAAAACTAAAAAAGGGTTTTAAAAGCTCTTTTATATAGAAGCAACCGGATGAGCTGATTTGTTCATCAGGTTTTTTAATGATTATGATGTTCGTTATTATCATCTAATTCGATATGCTCTCCGCAATGAGGGCAACGGTGCGTTTTCTTTATTTTGTTTTTTCTGAATTCTTCCTGGAAACCTGCAGCCAGAATACCCGCAGGTATGGCAAAGAAGGCAATACCGGTAAGCATAATCACACTGGCCATTGCTTTACCAAGGTTGGTAAGCGGATACATATCTCCGTAGCCTGTGGTGGTAAGCGTTACTACCGCCCACCAGATCGTATGAGGTATACTTTTAAACTCGCTTGTTTCTTCGGTAGGATACATATGTTCTGCAAAATAGATGATACAGGCGGAGATAATAATAAGAAACAGTGCCAGTATAAAGCTAAGCATCAGTTCATTTTTTCTGCGTTTAAATACATTGGCAATCATATGTACTGATTCTGTGTAGGCTGTAAGCCTGAACAGTCTGATTACCCGCAGCAGCCTTAATATCCTTAGTTCCCGCAAATCGAATCTTATGCCAATGAAATATGCCAGGATAGATGGGAGAATGGCAAACAGGTCAATCAACGCTCCGGGTGATAGGATATACTTTACCCGCCCCCAAAAGCTGTGTTTATATTTTTCTTCATGGTTGCTGCTCCATACCCGAAGGATGTATTCAATAGAAAAGATGATTACCGATACAAGATCGAAATAGTAGAAAAATTCGGAGTATTTATTATGTATTTCTTTAACCGTTTCAAGGATAACAGCCAGGACGTTAAGGATTATCAGCACAATGATAAAAACATTGATGATCTTGTCCCAGCGTTTATCGCCTACTATTTCGGGGTGCAGCAGTCCATGCACTTTCTTTTTTGTACCCTTGTACATTTTACCTGCAGGTTTTGGTCTTTCTAAAGATAAAATAAATCCCCCTTGCTTTAACGGCAAGGGGGATTTATTATCTGAACTTCAAGATATTTTATGAATCTTTCCCGTGGCAGTGCTTGTATTTCTTACCGCTTCCGCAGGGGCAGGGGTCATTACGGCCAATTTTTGGGCCAACGGTTACAGGTACCAGTTTATCTTTTTCATTAGCTGCATAATCATCGCCAACTGCATCTACTTCGTCTTTATTCGCTTTCATCTTACTCATGTCAGTTTTTTGCTGACGGCCCTCTTTCAAAGGAGCATCTTCCTGCTGAATGGGTATGGATGAGTGACTCAGGAATGAAACTATATCTTTATTGACATCGGCATTCATGTTCCTGAATTGATTATATGCTTCCATCTTATAAATAACCAACGGGTCTTTCTGTTCCAGGTAAGCCGTCTGCACACTTTGTTTCAGATCATCCATTGCCCGCAGGTGTTCCTTCCATGCATCATCAATCACCGCAAGAGTTATTGTTTTTTCAAGAGAGTTTGCTAATTCTGCACCATTTGTGCTAAGTGTTTTATCAAGATTGGTAAGAACATTCAATCCCTTTCTTCCATCAGTAAAAGGTACCACCACATTTTCTATATGGCTGCCCTGTGTCAATCTTATATTTTTGAAAACAGGAATGGCCTGCTTCTGAATATCTGCTTTATGCTGGTTATATCTTTCAGTGGCCTCATTATAGAGGTGATCTGACAGTTTATTAAGATCAGCTTTTTTAAATTCTTCTTCAGAAATGGTGGTATCCAGTCCAAAATTGACGATACAGGCCATTTTAAATCCTTCATAATCTTCTTGCTCCCTGAATGAACTTACCAGGCCTTCTGCAAGGGCAGAGAAGGAAGTGTCAATATCCAATGCAAGTCGTTCGCCAAATAAAGCATGATTACGTCTTTTATAAACAGCATTACGCTGCATGTTCATTACGTCATCATACTCCAGCAAACGTTTACGTATACCAAAGTTGTTTTCCTCCACCTTTTTTTGTGCCCGCTGTATACTGTTGCTGATCATGCTGTGCTGTATCACATCGCCTTCTTTGTATCCGAGTTTGTCCATCAGCGAAGCAATACGTTCACTGCCGAACATTCGCATCAGATCATCTTCCAGTGATACATAGAATTGTGATGAGCCGGGATCACCCTGGCGACCAGCCCGGCCACGCAATTGCCTGTCTACACGACGGCTTTCGTGTCTTTCGGTACCAATAATAGCTAAGCCACCTGCTTCTTTTACACCGGGACCGAGTTTGATATCTGTACCACGACCGGCCATATTGGTTGCAATAGTAACGGCGCCTGCCAATCCTGCTTCCGCCACCACCTGTGCTTCCCTGGCATGTTGTTTTGCATTCAATACATTATGCGGGATCTTTTTTTGTTGCAGCATCCTGCTCAATAACTCACTTACTTCTACAGAAGTAGTACCTACAAGACAAGGACGGCCTGCATTGCGAAGGTTTTCAATCTCATCAATGACGGCTTTATATTTTTCTCTTTTCGTTTTATAAACGAGATCTTGTTTATCATCCCTGACCATTTTCAGGTTGGTGGGCACATTTACCACATCCAGTTTATAAATGCTCCATAATTCAGCAGCTTCTGTTTCCGCAGTACCCGTCATACCCGCCAGTTTGTGGTACATACGGAAATAATTCTGTAAGGTAATAGTAGCATAGGTTTGTGTAGCCGCTTCAATCTTCACATTTTCCTTGGCTTCTAATGCCTGGTGTAATCCATCGCTATAGCGACGGCCTTCCATGATACGGCCTGTCTGTTCGTCTACAATCTTAATGGCCCCATCAATTATTACATATTCCACATCTTTGGCAAACAATGTGTATGCTTTCAGTAATTGTTGAACTGTGTGGATACGATCAGCTTTTTGTGCATATTCGTTCAGAATAATTTCTTTCTGCTGTAGTTTTTCATCAGCTGTTGCAGCATTTTTTTCTACTTCAGCAAGTTTAACTCCAATGTCTGGTAAAACAAAGAATTCCGGGTCTTCACCGGTTTTGGTGATCATAGCAAGACCTTTATCTGTAAGCTCTACCGAGTTATTTTTTTCGTCTATATGAAAAAGCAGGTCTTCATCAACAATGTGCATATTACGCATCTGGTCCTGCAGGTAATAGTTCTCTGCTTTCTGCATTTTTACCCGTATCCCCGGTTCACTCAGGAACTTAATAACCGGACCATATTTTGGCAAGCCACGATGTGCTCTGAACAGGTAGAGGCCACCACTTTTGGGATCATCATCACCTTCAGCGATGCGCTTCTTTGCTTCATTAAGACAGTTACGGATAATTCTTTCCTGCTCCTGGACCAGTTGCTGGATCCTTGGTTTGTGAATATGAAATTGCTGGTCTTCTCCTTTAGGAACAGGGCCGGAAATAATTAGAGGAGTTCTTGCATCATCAATCAAAACAGAATCAACTTCATCCACCATCGCATAGTGGTGTTTACGTTGTACCATTTCTTCCGGTGTATGTACCATGTTGTCACGCAGATAATCAAAACCAAATTCATTATTGGTGCCATAGGTAATATCTGCGAGATATGCTTTTCTTCTTTCTTCACTGTTTGGCTGGTGTTTGTCTATACAGTCGACAACTAATCCGAGCCATTCGAAAATTGTTCCGTTCCATTCCTGGTCACGACGGGCCAGGTAATCGTTCACTGTTACAATATGAACACCTTCGCCGGGTAATGCATTCAGGTAGGCGGGAAGTGTAGATACAAGGGTTTTACCTTCACCGGTTGCCATTTCTGAGATCTTTCCCTGGTGTAATACAATACCACCAATCAATTGAACATCATAATGCACCATGTTCCAGGTAACTTGTCCGCCGGCAGCTGTCCAGGTATTCTTAAAAATTGATTTATCACCATCGATAGAAATATAGTCCTTCTTTACACTTAAATCTCTGTCTAATTGTGTGGCAGTGGAAATGATCTCGGTATTTTCTTTGAAGCGGCGGGCTGTCTCCTTAATGACTGCAAAAGCTTCCGGAAGAATTTGCTCCAGTGCTTCTTCTATTTTCTTGTCCCGGTCTTTTTTCAGTTTATCCACTTCCTGGTAGATGGTGTCTTTGCCAAGCAGATCGTTAAAAGGCAATTCCTCTGCAGCTGTATTCTTTTGAGCAATTTCAGCGTCAATTTCTGTCAGGTGTTCTTTGATGCGCTGACGAAACTCCTGTGTTTTATTGCGAAGCTGATCATTGCTCAACGATTGGTAAGCAGCAAAAAAGTCGTTGATCTTTGCAACATATGGCTCAATCTTTTTAACGTCTTTTTCCGACTTACTGCCACCAAAAATTTTTGAAATAAAACCAAGCATAAAATAAGTGTTGTTGGGTATTCCCTGGTTGTAATAATTAATGGAATTTAGAATGTCAAATAAGGTGCTACAACTTGCTTTAAGCCAATTTGACAGAACATCCCCCTTTTACAGGGGCAGCAAAGATAATGTAATTGGTCCAGCGGCCATAAGGTCTGAATGCTAAGCTGTTCAAAAAATTTTATGAAGAAAAAACACTCTTTACTTCTTTGTGTACAGGTTTTTACATTGTTTCTGTGTGCTCAAGCGCAAGATCATGTAATAACCTGGGATGCAGATACACTGCAATGTATTTTCCCCGATAAGCCCCGGAAAGAGGGGGTAAAGCCTGGTTCGAAATACGAGAATGGTCATATTCGGTTGCTGGCGCATTTTGAGAACGATTCAATAAGGGTAATCGAGGCCGGGGACATAAAAGGATATTCCCGGAAAAAGCATGGTAAATCGTTGTTATGTGATGGTGTTTTTGAGTCTGTCGAAGTGACTGAGCAGGAACAACGATATATTTATTCCGGCCGCAATGATGGTAAAAGATGGTATTTCCTTAACAGGATTTTCTCGGGCAAATATGCATCACTATATGTAATGTATATAAGCAGAACATCGGGACCACCTTCTCCTTTCTACTTTGTAAGAAAAATGGATCATGAGAAGATAAAACCTGTATTATTAAGGAACTGGAAACAGGTTTTTGATTACCTGTATGATCCTGTAATCAGCACAGACTTCAAAGCTGAAAATTATAAGGGGAAGCAAAAAAATTATTTGCATATTGTGAAAGAATATAACCGTCTTAAAGAGAGGGTGTCAAAAAACCAATAAAGGTTTAAAAGTGCTTACTTAATTTGCAGGGATGTTCAATCTATCACACTGCTATAACCGGAAGAGCTTTCTTATAGCCATGTTAGTTTTGGTTCTCATGAGCTGTGGAAGGACGGATAAACCCGCTACTCAGAAATTTAACACCGACTGGGTTTATTTTAATTACACAATAAGTGCGGAAGAGGGGGATGATAATCTAACGGTACTGGTCCGTTTCCTGATGGGAGAAGACGATGAAGCAGTCTCAATTCCTGGCGGGGCTTCTGTAATGCTGGACGATGAAATATTGAACCCGGACAGTTCTAAAAAAGCAGGAATTTTCTACGAAGTACATAAGCCCATTACTTCTTTTGCAGGCAAGCATATTATTACATACACAGATGCATCCGGGAAGCAGTATAAGCATGAATTTAATTTTCAGCCGCTTGTTCTTTCCACCTATGTTCCGGATACTGTTCAACGACAGGATATGCCACTGGAGTTGCTGGGATTAGAAGAGGTGGATTATGTCAGAATCCTTGCTACAGATACGTCATTTTTGAGTGATGGAATAAACCGACTGGACACTGTAAAAAATGGGCAGTTGAACATTTCAGTCAACGACTTCAGTAAACTGGTGAACGGGCCAGTTCAACTGGAGCTGAACCGGGAGTACGAAATTCCTGTAGAAAATGGCATGGGATCGGGAGGGAAAATTGCTATTACTTACCGGCTCAGGCGGGAGTTTATTCTTAAGGACTAAGCTGAATCAGAAGGATTTACACAAATAAGTCACATGCAGTTCACTAAGGGATTTTTATTTTAAGATGCTATGGAATTTTAGCCCTCAGACCATACCTTTGCGGCCAATTTAAGTAAGATTTATGGCAGGTCAGTTAAAAGAGGTTCGTAACCGGATTAAGTCGGTACAAAGTACACAGCAGATTACCAAGGCCATGAAAATGGTGAGTGCGGCGAAACTGCGCCGGGCCCAGGATGCCATTATTCAGATGCGTCCGTATGCACAGAAACTGCAGGAGATGCTCAGCAATATTGTAAGTAATAGTGAAAGCGGAACAGGTATGTCTTTAGCTGCTGAACGCACAGCAGAGAAAGTATTGCTGATTGTAATTACCAGCGACCGTGGCCTTGCCGGAGCTTTTAATGCTAATATCATTAAGCTGGCAAAAGCAACTATTGCAGAGAAATATGCTGATCAGCATAAAAAAGGTAATGTTACTATCTGGAATATCGGTAAGAAAGGATACGAAAACTTTATCAAGGCCAATTATAAAGCTGATGCCACATTCAAAGATATTTTCCTGAACCTGACCTTTGAAAATGTTCAGAAAGCAGCACAGGCAGCTATGAAGGCATTTGAAGAAAAAGAGTTTGACGTAGTAGAGATCGTTTACAGCCAGTTTAAGAATGCAGCTACACAACGGTTTGAAGTGGAAAGATTTTTACCAATTCCTAAGGTGGGAAACCTGCCTGCGGGCAAGCAGGAAAAGCCGGCCCGTAAAGCTGATTTCATTTATGACCCCTCTAAAGAGCTGCTTATAGCAGAGCTGATGCCAAAGATACTCAACACACAACTATATAAAGCCGTTTTGGATTCAAACGCATCAGAGCATGGAGCCCGGATGACAGCCATGGATAAAGCCAGCGAGAATGCTAACGAAATGCTTCGTTCGCTGAAGATTTCTTACAACCGTGCAAGACAGGCAGCAATTACAACTGAACTGACAGAAATAGTAAGTGGCGCAGCTGCGTTACAAGGCTAAAATGTGAGAAACTAATTTTTGAATTGTTAACTTTTTCATGAAGCTTGCGGCTATTGTTGCAAGCTTTATAATTTTGAAACAGATATGGAGATTACGAATCTGATACCGCATATTGAAGCATTGATCTTTGCCAGCGATAAGCCATTAACTACCCTCGAAATAACCGAACTGGTAAATAACGCTTTTGGCTTTATGGAAGATAAAATTTCATTGGACCAGGTGGAAGCAGCAATTGAAGGAATTACAGAAAAATACGCCTCGGAATTTTACCCTTTTGAGATGAAGCAAAGTGGTGGTGGCTGGCAGTTCCTGACCAAAAAGGATTTTCATAAAACGATTGCACAACTTAATGGCGATAAATTCCTGAAGCGTCTTTCCGCCGCTTCGTTGGAAACCCTTGCTATTGTAGCTTACAAACAACCGGTGACAAAAGGTGAAATTGAAGCGATCCGTGGAGTTAGTTCCGATTATGCTGTTCAGAAATTATTAGAGAAGGAACTGATCATTATTACAGGTCGCAATGAGAAATTACCCGGTCACCCGCTGGTATATGCTACGTCAAAAAATTTCATGGATTATTTCGGGATCAATTCTGCGGATGACCTGCCGAAGATCAAAGAAGTGCTGGCAGAACAATTGGTAGAGCCAACAGTCATGAAAGACGTAAATCAGAAAGAGGAGGATGATTCAAAATCAGAAGACACAGATGGTATTGATGAGATCGAGGCGCTGGCTGTAACAGAGGGTGGCGAACTGATCGTTAATAACGAACAGGGAGAAGGAGAGGAAAATTGATCGTAGTACATAAACTATTATTATATGAGTGGTTCAGTACTTACTGAACCACTTCTTTTTTATCTTCGCCAGCCTATGTCAGAAGAACTCTCCCACGAACAACTGGTAGCATTTGCCAATCAATTTGGTACGCCGCTTTATGTATATCATGCAGAAAGGATAAAAGAGCAGTATAATAAATTGCTGACCTCTTTTGCAGGTACCGATGTTCGTTTTTTTTACGCAGCGAAAGCACTTACTAATATCAATATACTCCGTTATATAAAAAGTACAGGCTGTAATATTGACTGCAGTTCTATTAATGAAGCAAAACTTGCTGTATTAGCCGGGTTTGAACCGGAGAATATCCTTTACACCTCAAATAATATTGCTTTTGAAGAAATTGAGGAAGCGCAGCAGATGGGTATTCATATCAACATTGATAGTATCTCAAACCTGCGGAAGTTTGGTTTGAAATTCGGACACCATTACCCGGTAGGCATCCGGCTACGGCCTAATATTATGGCTGGAGGAAATCTAAAGATATCGACAGGTCATGCTGACAGCAAATTTGGTGTGCCACTGGAAGATATCGAAGAAGTATTAGAGGTGGTAAAGGAAACGGATCTGTTCATCCGCACATTGCACATACATACAGGTAGTGAGATACAAGATGTGGAAGTATTTGCCAAGGGAATTGAAGTGCTGTTTGACGTGGTTAAGCATTTCCCGGAATTAGAGGTTATTGACCTGGGCGGTGGATTTAAAGTGCCTTATAAACCAGGAGATGAAGGAACCGATATTGAGTTATTAGGAAAAAAAGTAAAAGAAGAATTTGAGTGGTTTGAAAAAAAATACAACCGCCATCTCCAGGTTTGGTTTGAGCCAGGAAAGTATATAGTAAGTGAAGCGGGATATTTTATCTCGAAAGTAAATGTCTTAAAGCCTGCCGGCGAAGCGATTTTTGCGGGAGTAGACACCGGTCTCAATCATCTCATCCGCCCGATGTTTTATGGTGCCTACCATGAAATCGAAAACATTACTAACTCCACAGGAGAAAAAAAGTTGTATAATGTAGTAGGTAACATTTGTGAAACGGACACTTTTGCAGAAAATCGTTTATTGCCCGAAATAAGAGAGGGTGATTATCTTGTTTTCAGAAATGCAGGAGCCTATTGTTTTGAAATGTCGTCTCATTATAATTCACGGTTCAAACCAGCAGAGATAATGATAAAGGATAACAAAGCTTATCTGATTCGCAGGAGAGATGAACTTAAGGACCTGTTAAACGGGCAAACGGAGATCAGTTCCTGATCAATTCTATTGTACTGCTCTTACAATTACCGTAGCTATTGTTTTAGACATTACAGGAAGTGTTCCGAAAGGCGTTTCGGTATTGCCATTAGAATCAGTGGTGGTCGTTTTCTCCCTGATTATACCAGTCACTTTATCAAGAGTGATCTTTCCGGTTGATTTGTTTTTCATGGTGGTAGTTGTTTCGTTGCCCATCATTTCTGCTTTCATAACAGTAGTGGAACTACCTGTAAAATCAACCATGATCGTTGTGTCAGTAATAGCTGTAATTACATAAGTCACATCAAATTTTTCAGTTACAGTCTCACCTGATTCTGTCCATGAATCACCCACTCCCACACCGCCTTCTTTCTCAGGTATTACTCTGAATACACTGCCTTTACCTTTTTTAGGAGGCTGCACAATCTCAACAACATCTTTCATCATGCTTGTAATGATTGCCATACGGCTATCATTGAGTGAAGAGGCAAAACTATCAGGCATGGTCATTAATACTTTTCCATAAGGGTCAATAATCATATCATATTTTTTCTCCAGCATCTCTTTAACCGGTTTTCCAAATTGTCCATTCAGGTCTTTAGGTATATCGGAATCGAAGGATTGTTTTTGGCCCATCCCGTCAAATTGAAATGTTATCCGTTTTACTGTATGATTAAGTGTATGGTTGTCATCTGTGGTGTTTGTTATTTTGTAAGCATGAGTTCCGGTGGCATCTACATTAAAATCAATGGCCTGGCCCATTGCTTGCTGGGCAATAGTGGTCTTTGTTTGTAGAGTGATCTCGAAGATTTGCCCTTGTTGAAATTTTAATCGCCCATCTGATCGCTGTGCTAAAATAATACCTGAGGTAAGCAGCAGGATACAGCTAAAAGAAATTTGTTTTAACATATACAGAAATGAAAAGGATTAGGAGAAATAAGTTATTTCAGTAAAGTTGACGAATCTATGCCATAATCGTTGCAATCCGGTGGAAAAATAATTGTTATTACATGTTATCTTCCCGGTTGATATTTCATCTTAACTTACTACTTTTAAAATAACATTTAAACCTTAAAACTGTTTTTTATGCCTATTAGAATGACTGACGATCCGGTGGATCCTAATCAACGGGATGATGATGGCGGCGGCGGCAACCGTCCTAATTTTCCGGGCGGAGGAGGAGGATTAATGTCCCTCTTGCCTTTGCTGATGGGCTTGTTTAAGGGTAAGGGAATTATTCTGTTATTGGTACTTGCAGTCGGGGCCTACTTTATATTAGGAAAAGGCGGGGGTGGTTGTAATGTGGCACAGGTGGCGCAACAGCTGTTTTCAAAAAGTGGCTATAACTTTGATCCTGCTGAATTTAATAAAGCTTCAGTATATGAAGGCCTGGAGGATGATGCCAGCAAAAATCCTTTGCCTGAAGCAGTTTCTTTACTTCGGTTTGCCCCCAACAGGTCAAACCAGGGAGAACAGGGCAGCTGTGTGGCATGGAGTTGTGCTTATGGGGCGCAAACTATTTTGACTGCTGCCGCTACTGGTGCTGATCCTAATACCATACGCTTCAGCCCTTCTTATTTGTACAACCAGATAAGATTAGAAGGTTGCCAGGGTTCTTACTTACAAAGGGCTATGGAGGCCATGCAGAAAAATGGCGGTGTACCCCTTAGTCAATATCCGTACACTGACCAGGATTGTGAGAGGATGCCAACCTCGGCTGATATCCAGGCAGGAAGACAAAATGTTATTCACGGCTTTACCCGTATCACCAACGGAGATAATATAAATGAGATAAGTGTAAGAGGCATAAAAGAACACCTGGCCAAGGATGCTCCTGTTGCCATTGGTATGATGGTGGGGCAAAGCTTTATGCAGAATATGATGGGGCAGGAGCTGTGGGAGCCCAGCGGTATGGATGCATCACAAATGGGAATGGGCGGACATGCCATGACAGTAATAGGATACGATGACAGGAAATTCGGCGGAGCATTCCAGATCATGAACAGTTGGGGTCCCGAGTGGGGAAATAATGGAGTGGCATGGGTAAGATATGGTGATTTTAAAACGTATGTAAGAGAAGCTTATGGTATCGATCCATTGCCAAAAAGAAGCAATGTGGCAAATATTCCTTTGGAATGTAATATTGGGTTAGTTAAGAATGATGATAAGCAGAATATAGCTTTACGGATAAAAGGGAATAATTTATTTGAAACCGTAACACCAATTAAAGTTGGTACCCGTTTCAAAATGTCAATAGAAAATGCAACAGAATGCTACATCTATGTTTTCGGACAAGAAGCAGATGGCAGCAGTTTTGTTTTATTCCCCTACCTGAAGCCCGGTGAAACAGTTTCCAAACATTCACCTTATTGTGGAATTACCGGTTATCGTTTGTTTCCCAAAGCACAATCGCTGGAAGCCGACAGCATTGGTACCAAAGACTATATTGCCATTGTAGTAAGTAAAGATGAGCTCGATTATAATCGTCTCAACCAGGCTATCAGCCAGAGTCGCCAATCCACTTATGCAGGCAAAGTAAATGAGGCACTGCAAAGCATACTGATTCGTTCTGCCAGGTTTAACAATACCAACGATGGAAGGATCTACTTTAAAGTGGATGCCAATGATAATAAAGCGGTGGCAGCTATTGTGGCGTTTGATAAACAATAATGTAATGGCAATAAATATTCATACAGCTGAATTTATAAAAATGCTGAAACATCCTGTTAAGTTCAGGATGTTTCTGTTTTCGAAACTACCGGCCGCATATTTTGCCGGAGTAAGAGTAAGGGATGCAGATGAAGCTAAATGTGTAGTGACAGTGCCATATAAATGGCTGTCGCAAAATCCGTTTCGCTCTACTTACTTCGCCTGTCTTAGCATGGCGGCCGAAATGAGTACAGGAGCACTGGCAATGGCGCACCTTTATAAAATCGATCCGCCTGTTTCTATGCTAGTGGTAAAAGTGGAGTCTGAGTATTTTAAAAAAGCAACAGACAGATCGTCTTTCATTTGTGAAGACGGAGCACTATTCAGGAAAGCAATAGAAGAAACAATTGCTACCGGTGAAGCCAGATCGGTCAGAGCAAGATCGGTAGGAACTAATAAAGCCGGTGAAGTGGTAGCAGAATTTTATATTACATGGTCATTTAAAGTAAAATCAAAATAATGAAAATCGCATTTCACGGAGCCGCCAGAACGGTGACAGGTTCGAAACACCTGTTGACATTAAAGAGTGGTAAGAAAATATTACTGGATTGTGGTATGTTCCAGGGATTGGGAAAAGAGACCGATGTCCTGAATCGCAGTTTCGGTTTTGATCCCCGGGAAGTAGATATGATGATCCTTTCCCATGCACATATCGATCACAGTGGTCTTATACCAAGACTGGTGAAGGAAGGATTTGCCGGCAAGATATTTTGCACACATGGCACAAGAGAACTCGTCACTGTTTTATTGGAGGATTCTGCTGAGATACAGGAAGATGATATAAAATATATTAATAAGAGGAGGGCGGCTTCGGGACAACCTTATTTGAGACCCTTGTATACTGTGGAAGATGCACAAAATGCCA
>Ga0116143_10001589_pt1 | contig 26840 bp, 21 predicted proteins | sample AD_UKC034_MetaG_FD_89745 | JGI IMG/M metagenome (GOLD analysis project Ga0116143, IMG submission 89745) | Active sludge microbial communities of municipal wastewater-treating anaerobic digesters from USA - AD_UKC034_MetaG | ecosystem: Engineered > Bioreactor > Anaerobic > Digestate | place: USA...
CGTGCCATGGCTTTATCCATATCCGAAATGGCAAAGATAATATAGACCATATTCGGATCTTCAGCACCGCGAGCCAGGCCACGATCTATCATTCCATTTTCGGCTCTTGCCTTCATTCCTTCATCATCATATACTTTTAGCCATGCATCGAAATCTTTTACCCGATGCTTTACCATGACTCTGGTTTTTATGTCAAGGGGAGAGTCGTCATTACGAATAACATTGATAAACTCAAATGACGGAGGACCGGAAAAACCTAATTCTTGCATCGCTGCTTTCAGTACTTCTGAGTTTCCGAATTCCTTAGCTCTCTCGATACTCTCTATTTTTTCGGCAATGATCACCTTGGTGGTATCTTCCATTTCCAGGGCTAACAAATAACGACTAATGCCACTTGCGGCTCTAAGAGAATCATGGGTGTCGTAGACACTATAGAACTTATTGAAATCCGGAACCTGGAAACGAACAAGCATCATTAAGGTGCTGTCAGCAGGGATAGTAGCTTCAGGCTCTTTTGCCTTTTTTTCTTCCCCGCTCATGCAGGAAAATAATGTCAGAAATACAATGGCTGACAGACCAAGAAGAGTTTTTTTCATAATTGTTAATTTTAAGGAGAGTGAATAAATTGCCATTTCAATGGCTGGGATTGTTTAAGTGTCAATCAAAGGTAATTGCATTTGGGGGAATTGCAAATTGTTTTAGGTCTCCTCTCTATGCAGTGCGATCCCTGTCAGGGAAGCTGAAGGTTTTGTATCAATGTCTTGTTGGAATGTTACAATAACGAATTATACAGGGTGGGATATCTTTGAAAAATAAGTGCAGGTTACTGTGAATGTAGATAAATAAGTGCCTGGAATGTGTTGTCCGGGTGTATTTCAGGAGGCAAGCAAGTTGGTATATGAGATTCTCCCCGAAATAAAATCAAATTATTCAATAAATTTTTGCCACCATTTACACCAGGATACCGGATCTATGCATGAGGTATCAGTATGCATTTTGAAATTTCCGATTTTCCCTAATAATATTCATATCGACGCTTAAAGGCTTTAAAATAATTGTGCGATCTGTACAGAGATGAAAACATTTTTCCCAATGTTTAGTTATTCTTATTCTTAATGCTCAACTTGCATTGTCTATGAAATTTTTATACTTCTTTACCTTTATCCTACTCAACCATCTGCAAAGTGTTCATGCACAAACAGGTCGGTTGAAAGGTCGCGTGTATAACAATATTAACAATCAGGCTGTCAGCTTTGCAACAATTTATATTGGCGCTGAAAATACCGGTGTCGTTTCAGATATTGATGGTAATTATGAAATAGAAAATATAAATCCGGGCATTATTGACATCAAGTGCAGTTCAGTAGGCTATAAAGAAGTACTAATAAAAGACCTTATCATCAGCAATATCACAACCACAGTGCTGGATATTGCGATGGAACAAAATATTGCTACTCTGGAAGAAGTCCTGATAAGGCCGGTAGAATTTAGCAGACCCATAGAAAGCCCCTTAAGTTTACGCACCATCAATGCAGCGGAGATTTACAGGAATCCTGGATCGAACAGGGATATTTCAAAAGTCATTCAGTCCCTGCCGGGTGTGGCTTCTACGGTATCTTTCCGTAATGATATCATTGTGCGAGGTGGAGCTCCCAATGAAAACCGCTTTTACCTTGATGGCATCGAAGTTCCTAACATAAATCATTTTGCTACGCAAGGCTCCTCCGGTGGTCCGGTAGGTATGATAAATGTAAATTTCATTCGGGAAGTTGATTTTTATGCAGGAGCCTTTCCTTCAAACAGAGGAAATGCACTGAGCTCGGTTATGGAATTTAAACAAATGGATGGTAACGAGCAAAGACTAAGCGGAACCTTCATGCTAGGATCCAGTGATGTCGGCCTCACATTGGATGGGCCTATAGGCAAAAAATCTACTTTCCTTTTATCAGCAAGACGATCCTACCTCCAACTCCTCTTTAAGACTTTGTCACTCCCCTTCCTTCCTACATACAATGACTTTCAATTTAAACAGAAAATAAAAATTAACCTAAAGAATGAACTTAGTATCATAGGCCTTGGCGCTATTGATGATTTTGAATTAAACAAAGAGGTCAATGACAATATCAATGACCCGGAAATCATCAACAGAAACAATTATATCCTCGGCAATCTTCCTGTAAACACTCAGTGGAACTATGCAGCCGGATTAAACTGGAAACATTTTTCACAGAACAGTTTCCAAAACATAGTGCTTAGCAGGAATGAACTCAATAATAAATCAAGAAAATATTTTAACAATATCGAAGATCCTGCATTCCTGATCTTCGACTATGAGTCGAGAGAAATTGAAAATAAACTTCGGCTTGAAAACACACTAAGAAAAAATGGATGGAAATTAAATACAGGCTTAGGGATTGAACACGTGCAATACAGCAATAGCACCCTTAACAAAAGAGAAATAAACAATGCTGTTGCCACCATCAATTACAATTCTGAACTGTCATTCAACAAGTATGCACTCTTCATGCAATTGAGTAAATCCTTTTTTGAAGAAAGACTAAGCTCTTCCTTCGGACTCAGGACAGATTTCTCCGACTATTCAAACGACATGTCCAATCCGCTGAAACAAATATCCCCGGTAATTTCCTTTTCCTATTCTTTGTCGCAGCAGGTTAACCTGAATATCAATGCCGGGCGCTATTATCAATTACCTGTCTATACCTTACTGGGTTATAGAGACAGCAGCAACAGACTCGTCAACAAATTAAATAATATAGAATACATTCACGCCAATCATCTTGTTGGTGGAATAGATTTCTTGCCTAAGTCAACTTTTAAAATTTCACTGGAAGCCTTCTATAAAATCTACCAAAACTATCCATTTCTTCTGACGGATAGCATCACACTTGCCAATCTGGGCGGAGACTTTGGTATCATTGGGAATGAAGCCGCAAGTTCAAGTTCAGATGGAAGAAGCTATGGTCTTGAACTATTCATGCAACAAAAATTAAGTAATAGTATTTATGGAATTCTGTCTTACACCTTCGTTCGGAGTGAGTTCAAAGATAAGTTTGGTGATTTTGTTCCTTCCTCCTGGGATAACCGTCATATCCTGAACATAACGGCAGGAAAAAAATTCAAGCGCAACTGGGAAATGGGGATTAAATTCCGTCTGCTTGGAGGGGCACCCTACACTCCTTATGATGTAGAACTTTCATCACAAAAAACGATATGGGATGTTACACAACAGGGTATTCCTGACTGGAGCAAGTTAAACACAGAACGCAATCCGCTCAGTCATGGCTTGGATATTAGAATGGACAAAAAATGGTTTTTGAAGAAGTGGTCACTGAACGTATATCTTGACATTCAGAATATCTATAATTCACAAACTACCACTCAGGATTATCTTAATGTAGTCAGAGATGCATCCGGCAATCCTGTCGAATCTGCAGAAGATCCCGGCAGGTATAAAACATATAACATCAAGAATACTTCAGGAAATATCTTGCCCTCTGTCGGGATCATGCTGGAGTTTTAGGCATCAAGATCGGAAATCGTTGACCACGGCACGCTACTATTTTTCAAGCGATAGAATCATCGCAATGGAAAACTTAAGGGAACTCAATATACTCGAGCTAATTCTATTTAGTCGTCTCAGCCCCTATTTGCACACCTAGTTTTTCAAATTCAATATCATTCGGCTCCCACAGCTCAATTTTGTTTCCTTCTATATCCATGATATGGACGAACTTTCCATAGTCATAAGTCTCAATAGAATCGGTAACTGTAACACCTTCTTTTTTGAGTTCTTCTACAAGGGCCTCAAGATTTTCGACCCTGTAATTGATCATGAATTCTTTTTCAGAAGGTTCAAAGTATTTTGTTTTATCGGTGAATGGACTCCATTGGGAGAATCCTTTTTTAGAAGGATCTTCTGCTTGCCGCCATTCAAACACTGAGCCATATTCATTGGTATTGAGACCCAGATGAGTCTTGTACCATTCTCTCACTTTCTGCGGATCTTTACACTTAAAAAAGATCCCTCCGATGCTTGTCACTCTTTTATTTTTCATATTGTCTGTATTTTGGTCTGTAACTATTGATTTAAAGGCAAAGCCAAAACAAAATGATGTTGCCAATGCCAAAACTAATACCGGTATATTTTTCATGATTTGGATTTTTCAGGAATAAACTTTTGGAGTTTTTCTTTTCAATATTAATGAGCTAATCAAAGTCACGATCAAACCGACCGGCAAGATCTCCATATAAGTCATCATCGCATTGAAGAATGGATTTTTATACATCTCTCCGAAACTTGCCATTTCTTTTATCTTCTCATCTATTTCCACCTGGCTTGCATTGCTTGCTTTAAGTTCTTCGATCATTTGTGCTGAATATTTTTCCATAAAATCCGGCATAAAATAAAAGTAGTCGATGAGCCAGGCAACGACGTACATAGTTGAAGCGATCAACACGATCATGAATCCCAACTTAAAAGCTTTGCCAAAGCTTATGACACCTTCATTGTGCTTATCTCTGTAATTTCGGATTCCAATGAAGACCATTGAAAAGGCAAGAAGCATTGAGGCATAGCCGATGAGCATGCCGGTGTTAAAATCTATGCTGCCCTCACAGTGGCTCATTGTGCTCATAGAAATTAACATAATGACAGATACAATAGTACCTGCGATGATTCCGTAGACGATGATGTGCTTTTTCATATTTTTTGATTTTTTGATTTGTGCAAATATGCAGTCTGCGTAATTTTCTCAATCATACTTTCGGCCATTTATTCTAAAAACACCTTATTTTCATTCCAAAGTATGAGAAGCTATGGGATAAGATTTAAACTTCTGGCTTTTTCAATGGCTTGTGTCCTTCTTTTTACGTCCAACTTTTCAAAAATATTTTGAAGGTGTGTCTTTACGGTGCTGAGTGAAACAAAAAGCTTTTCAGCAATTTCCCGGTTGCTGTGTCCTTGCGCTAATAAATTCAGTATTTCCATCTCACGTTTGCTGAGTGCAAGCTGATCCACCACAGAATTATCCAAAACAAAATTCTCATTTCTACTCACATAGACCTCCTTTTCTACGACAACAGTTTCAATTTTGGGTTTTGAAAGTTTTAAGGCCAGCCAAATACCTAATGCCGTAAAAATCACGGCAATAAATCCGATATATACTTCAAATGAATGCTCAAAGATTATAAATCGCAGCTCCAGCCATTTGAGGAGAAAGAGCAGAAAAGCCAGGCTGATGCCATAAAGAATGGTGGATTTGTTCTTTATTAAAAAGCTTTTACTCCCGGTCATTTGTAAATATCTGTGTTTTTTGGGGAAAAGCAAATTTGGGGATTGAAAATGGTCTGAACTGGGATTGGTGGGATTGAAAATGGTCTGAACTGGGATTGGTGGGATTCTTGGGATTGGTGGGATTGAAAATGGTCTGAACTGGGATTGGTGGGATTTTTGGGATTGGTGGGATTTGGGGATTGGTGAGTTGGTAAATGGAATTTTCTTTTTTATTGGGGCTATTTGGTTGGTTTGAATTTTAAATTTTTGAATCGATGAAATTCCAAACTTTTTGAGCCGAAGTTTAGGAGTAGTCCTATTTCAAGGTTGTAGGCTTCGAGGTAGTTTATAGCTTGTGCAAAATGAACGGGTTCTAATTTGATAAGAGCTTTTAACTCAACCGATAGAATTCCGGAAACTAAAAAATCAACCCGACGAGTACCTATATGATTCTTTCTGTAATAGATCGGCATTTCAAATTCCCTTTTGAAATCCAGCAGATGGAAACTCATTTCAAGTTCTAAAGCTCTTTGATAGATCAATTCCTGAAAACCATTTCCCAGTGCCTTATGAACCGTCATTGCGTGTCCAATAATTTCTCTTGTTAATTGTTTGTGTTTCATCCGGCAAAAATTTCAAAACGAATGTAAATCAAATTAGATATGATCACATATCATAAAGGCAGGATAATAAAATATCATTTTAAAAATAAAGAATATTCAACAATGCAGGTGAAAAAAATCAACAACATTGATCCAACATTCTCTGTAATCCCAGCATTCCAAAAAATCTGTTCAGACTATTTTCAATCCCATTGAGGTCATCTTTCTTATTGCACAATTCTAAAGTCAAAAAATAGAGGTTGGTGAGGATAAAGAATTCCGGGGTGATACATTTGTAGTTTTTCTTTATCCAATCAATATGATTATTGTCCCGGCAGGTGTTTACTTCTCTGAAATTCTCAAGCTCAATAAACAAAGGTGTTCTCCGAACCATTTCAGAAATTCTTGCAATTCATTTTCATGGATTTTGGAATGCCAGGGTGTTTCTAGATGTTGCTCAGTTCTTTGAGGCCATGCCTGCAGTAATGGCCACAATTCTAATTATCCGGTTGATAAAAACAAGTAGAATTGAATTCGTGGTTGCCTCTTACAGCTTCAGCATTTCCGGAATCGCACGTTCCTTAACGAGCTTCAGGGTTTCGCGGATTTTTGGGCCGCGGTCAATGACGTCGGATACTAAAACTGCAATTCCTTTATCCGGGTGAGAGTATAAACATTGATGTTGTATATGTTCAAGTTTCCGGAGAAGAGCTTTTTGTTCGTGGGAATGGCTGTTGATGTCGTCTATGATGTAATATGGCATACATGAAAAATTCACAGAAAATTTGAAGAGGATGAAAAGGCAAGAATTACTCCTTATTGCACAAGGATAAAGGACGGCAAACATTTAATTCAAACTCGGATCCACCCCACCCTTGATCTTAGACCAAACTTCCGAAGGGATCGCATTTCCATATGCTATTGCCATAAAACCCGGAAAGGCAAGGTCCATAATTTTAAAGGAATTTCTTAACCAACTACTTATGTTTTTGCTAGACAAGGACTCAGGCTCTGTCATTAAGAGAATATTTCTCAATCTTAATGAACCATTCTCATTATCCATTTCAAATTTTGCGAAGTTAAAGTCGTAATTGAACAGGCCAATAAATTCAAAGATAGATCGACGTTTAACTTTAGGGATAAAAACCGGATTTTCAACCAACACCGTTATTACGTTATAACTTGGCCTCATAAAAACCACTACATCTGACTGCATATCTGCCAGTTGCAGACCGAAACGAAATACCGGCGTCTCATGATCATGCATTCCGAAGTTGAATTTAATATTCATTTCACCAAGTGCATGTGAGATACCCTCAGTCACCCCTGTCATTTTACCTGTGGATGTTGGACCTGAGGTTCGAGGTGATGTTGGGATTGATGAACTTTTCGAAGTTCTGATAAAGCTAGCGTTTGCTTTAGCCAGACTCTCTCGCTTCCTTTCTTTATCCAGGTAAAGTGATTTAAAAACAACAATAATAACCCAAATGGTGAGGATGAGAATGAAGGTCATAAAATTAGCGGTTAAAATTATTAGAGAGAGGAAGATTGAAAGACACCAACATCGGCTTTCATCTGTCAAATTAAATGTACAAATAAAAATTTAAACTTTAGGATTTAAGTTTCAAAACTATTCAACATAATGTATTCTTCAATCAATTAGAGCTGATGCACTGTATCAATTGGATCATTAAAAATCTTTATGCCGAAATCCCTGAATTCCATATTATGATTCCGACCGCAGGCTGGAAATTCCGAATAATATGATCACCAATTTCCGGGCAATTCAGACATTTTAAACAGGAATTTGATGATCAGATAGACCGGAATTTCCAGTCATATACATAACAAATTATATTTAGATAGTACATATGATGACGCGACGTATAATCATATGAGGGCAGGATTGATCGGCTTTCTCAGACAGGATACGATTTCTGACAAGGTGTACTTCCGTAATTTGAATGACAGCGTCCATCTTATTTTTGATTTCAGTCTATCAATTGGAGATACCCTGACAAGCTTAGTTGTGAACGGAGCAGTTTCGGGGATAGATTCAATTTTTACAAGTATTGGCATCAAAAAAAGATACTTTGTTGATCCCGGCTTATCACTTTCACATTTACAGTATGCAGAATCAGTCGGCTATCTATATGGAGACGGTCTGTTAAACGGCTGGCAATATTTGAATGTAGGTATTCACAAAGATTTTAGACTTATTTGTATGAAGAGTCAGGGGAATTTAGTTTATCAGCAAGGAGCATCAACCTGTGCATTAGATTTCGAGCATCATTCTACTTCAATTGAAGAGAAGCAAAACACTCATTTAATAGTTTACCCCAATCCGGTTCAGAATGTTTTAACTCTGGAATCACTTTTTTATAATAGTGTCATCAAGATTCTTGATATTCGAGGGGGAGTTATAGAATCTTATGAATTTCCAAATAGTATTCGTTTTCAAATGAACGTATCTTCTCTTCAAACGGGTGTATACATTCTTCAAATTAAAGGCGAATTGGGCCAAAATATCTTCTGCAAATTTTTGAAAATGTAATTGATTGGTGGTTAAATTGGAAATTCCGGAGAATGTGATCACCAATTTCCGGGCAATTCAAACTTTTTAATCAGGAATTTGATGATCAGATAGACCGGAATTTCAACGCAAACCAATCAATTCTTCTGGAAAAAAGGTATTATATTGCTTCCAGATAAACGACTTACAGAACTTCAATAGCTTGAACTCGACAATTAATTTTTATATCAACTAAACGTGAAATATATATACTTCGCTTGTTTATTGGCATTAATCCAAATCTCATGTAAAAAAAGTGATGTGCAAACATATACTTCAACGCTCTATCTACTGGAATTGAATATTGACAGCCTGGCTAATAGCACACCATTTAATTGCACTGTAAGAATTACAACACATCAAGAAATCGTTGCCGGTGATGGCTATGGTCTGGATAATACAATTATTGATACGGTGATATTAGTAAAAAATGTAAGTACTCAATCTTACTTTAGCACTTATATACCAATTCCACCCCCCTATCAGGTAAGATGGAAGCAAGTTCAGGCGCAAGACTCAATCCATTATAATTCACGTACTACAATCAAAGTAAATGGAACTACCTGGGTTTCCGTTATAGGCCCTTCTAATGAAGGCCTATTTCATGTTCATTTTTAAACTAATTATGTTGATTGTAATTTTTTATTTTTTTACCAGAATATTCTAAGTAATATAAGAATTAATTTATTGAAAGCACAATCTTTCAGAATTCACCTTATTAAATTGCTTTAAAAATCACATTGATATAAATACTCTGTAATGAATGGTATTCAGTTTCATTTTCCTTCAAAACCTTCCAGTCAAACACGACTTTAAATAATTTCAGGCAAACAATGAGAAGAAAATCTCAGCTATTATATTCGCTACTATTCTTTTTTATTAGCTCTACAGCCTATGCCCAAATTAAAAAATCAAAGACATGGGACTTATCTGTTCACGGTGGAATAATTTTACCCAATACAGATCTTAGCCAAAGTAGAAATAGCAGCCAAATAGGTTTGGGCTACAGCATCACTAAATTTATACTTCCATTCCTGGCTCTTCAGGAACAATTGCTGGTTTGCAAATTGAAAAGTGACGAAGTTGGTAATGGAAGTAATTCAAAATATAAATTTGAAACCAATACTATCTTTTCACCAAGCATTCACATTTTATTGCAATTCGGGAATGTCGGATTTTTAAAGGCGGTACCAAATCTGACAATTTATGGATCGGCAGGAATTGGTATAATGAAGTTCAGCCCCACCGTTTTTCGAGATGATTCGACTTTCGCACGCAATTACTACGTGCAAAATAATCTCATTGACAATACAGTTGATTATTCTGAGACTACTACGTTGACTTACCCCCTTGCAGCAGGTATAAAATATCGTATTCGCACACATTTATCTTTACACTTGGAATATTCGCAACGCTTGACAAACACTGACAAGTTAGATGGATGGTATCAACTTTCATCCGGTAACGATAGGTTTGGGTATTTGAATTTGGGAGTGACCGTTCATATAGGAAAAGTAGAGGATTAAACTTGTTTGAATTCAACTGCTCCCAATTGACAATGTAAATGCATCAAAATCCCTTGAAAAGCTGCTCTGTGTATTTTTCAAATTCATCAACAAGTCTGTGTTCCAACCTAAATGCTTTCACCTTTTTCAAGGAGTAGTTTGTTGTTGGACTTAGGGCTTTGCCCTTTTTCAGCATATTATAATGAATGACTTGAATTTTTCCTGGAGACACGACGATAAACCAGGCATTGGTATAAGGATAAGCTTTGTCTAAGTCATCGATACCAAACCATCCATTAGCACGAAACTTAACTTCAACGTAATTCAAATCTCCATTTGCTCTATCCTGAACAACATAATCAGGCATAAAGCGGATTTTCTTTGCAAACTCGGATTTATTATTCCGAAGCTGCATGGTAATTCCCGGAAGACTTTGTTCCATGCCATAATTGAAAACATTGTAATCATTGAGTAAAAATAATTCTTTAATGACGGTTTCGGCAAGGCGGCCTTTGATTAGGTTAAAACTAAATTTGGTTTGCATAATTTGAGCTTCCAAAATAAACTGCTAAATTTTTATTATTTATTATTCTTATCTGATTAACTTGTACTCAACAATTACGTTACTTAATTACCCAATACTTTTCTAGCATCCATAAACATTTTAAATTCTCAACCTTTTGGACATTTCTCAACTCGGCTATTACAGAAAAATATTTTTTCTGGCTTAACTTGGTCCAGGTTGTATTTGTGGTATTAAAAATTGAAATTTTATAATTTTTATATAACTCGTCCAATATTATCCTATCAACAGGAATATGAGCAATTTGCGATAGTTTATCATATGGATTATTTAGAATGTGGAAGGTCTTCAAATAGATCGCAATTATTTTTGACAATCTCCCATAACTAAGCTTTTCCTTCTCCAATGATTTTATTAAGCTCTTTCTGAGTTTAGAAACAATCTCAATATGCCAGTCATCGTACATACCAATACTTAGTTTTTTTGTTGCAAGCGTTATTACGGCTTTGTTAAGCCCGGAGTAATCTATGGCTGCTCTGATTATAGGCGTAGAGGTAAAATCTCGTTGGACAGCTCTGGAAGCAGTCCATGAAGCAAAATTGTGTTTATAGACTGATAAATGTTCAGCTTGTTTCATATGGGTAATCATCTTAAAACGTTTTCTATGACTCTGTCACCACTTAATTCGTGACCAAAAGAGTGTCTCGATCTTCATCTCTGTCAGGCAGGATGTTGTTTTCAAGAGTAGCATCTATAATTGACCTTTTTCCCATTATCTCATATGCAACCGGACTCAAGTTAATAAGCAGTTTAGCTTTATAAGCAGCTAATTCACCAGGAGTGAAATTAGTTAATAGATAACGAACCAAATCTTCCTGATCAGGTTGACCTAAAGACATCCTGTATACAGTCAATGTTTTCAATAAGTGATCAAGTTTTCGGCTATCCTTAGAGTAAGGGTAAGTCAAGACTAATCGTTCCAAAGGAACCGTGACTCGAGGTACGTGCCAAAAAGGAATTAACTGACAATGCTCCCCTCTTAGGTCATCATCTTTTACCGCAATATCAAATATCTTTGTCCAAACAGGTTGATCAATTTTCAAATTTTGAATTTGATCTAGGTAGGAATAGGCCAAATTTTTTCTTAAGGCAAAGTGCTTGTACCTGTTAATCCTACCTTCTCGTTGTTCCAAATCAATTGCATTGCCCGGTAATGACCAATGCATTAATTGCCTGCAATATTTATGAAAGTCTAGTCCCTCCTGACCAATTGAGGTCGTGGCAAGAATAAAAGGACGAAAAGGGGAGTTAAATGAATCTTGAATTCCACCTTTTCGCGATATTGTGTCATCATTCTCAACTTGATCCATAAATGCTATTGCGTAATGCGTTCGAAGCGGCTTCTTAACAACCTTTTTGTCTGGATCTACCATATCGACACTAAGGTTTGCGGTTCTCAATCCCAGAACACCAATAAGATATTTAACAAATTTGCTGATTGAATTTACTTGGCCATCAACACTATAGTTTCCGTCACAATGCATGTAATAACATTCGTCCAAGACAGAAATCAAACATCCTGCAATGCAATAATCCATCACAGCCAACCAATAATCATATCTATTTTGGTTACGAATGTCAACGATGGAGATACTCTCAGGTTGATTGAAATAAGATCTGAATGCATCTCCGATCGAAAGGGAGGCCCCAAAGATCTGAGTGAGAACTTCATCACTTCTTTTACTTGAAGAATTTTGGAAGATTACTGAAGTCAATACTGAAGGTGATCCTAAACAAATCATCGCCAAAACCTTGGTAAGGTCCTCGGGGACTTCACCTAGAGAGAGCGAATCAGCCAATGCTTTAGGTCCACCCTCCTTAATAATATCAATGTATTCAATGATTCTATTTAGCTTCATATGCAAGCCATTTTTGGAAATATATTCCTTTAACTTATCACCCGAAATTTGATTGAATGCTTTTGTACAATGGATTTGGTCGAGATACAATAAAGCAAATAAATACCAACGTGCATCAGTTCTTTCTGATTTACGTTGCACGTATTTATTCATATCAAGAAGCTTACCCTTTATTAGACCTTCAATCAGAATCAATAGATCGTCACTGTTTTTATCAGTATTCAAACTCAAGTTCGATCTGATTAGATCTGAAAGAAATAATGAAGGATAATAAAGACAATATAATGAATATGGAATCTCATTCGCTTTAAAATTTAACCTCCGACGAGGTATTCTTGAACTTTGTTTTTTTTCATCCGGTGAGTCATCAATATCATCTTCTATAGCGTCTTCGCCCGCTGCATAGTAAACTCGTGCCTTTTTCTCATTATTGGCTAGTCGAGCATCTTCACTCCCAGTTGTATAAAACTCAGCTGTGTAAGATGCCAGGGTTGCGATTGCTCTAGGCTCAACAGCAAATCGGCCAAAAATCATCAGCTTTGAAAAATTCTCACCAGAACTAAAATCACCTGATAGTTTATAATAAGGTACTGATGGAGGAATCCAAAGTAAGTTTGCACCTCGTCGGATATTGTTTTCCGCCAACCAATTCATCTTTGCATTAGTAAAGCTGCTTATCTTATATTCATTTATGCCTTCGATAGAAAGAAAGGCTTCATTTTCCTTTACAGTCTTCCTGATTCCATTCTCTCTGTTATCGTACATTTCCTCAAAAAGGTTTTTGAGTTTATACCCATCCATGAAGGACAAAGGAAAAGGAACAGTTTTACAATATTCTAAAGGAGAATAAATATCTGGATGATTACCCTCTATGCATTTAACAACATTATCAGTGTCAATAAAATTCTGTATATCACTTGAGCTGAATGGAAGATCAAAATATTTAGGTTGAATTAAGGTGTCACTTGTGTCAGATTCATAGACAACATTCCTTTCAGTTCTGCACATGTATTTATACAACCATTTTTCAACGGGTAATTTTAGAGCTTCAATTTCTTCTGGAGTATAGGATTTAAGAGAAAGCAATGCACTGTTATAATTTTCCCAATCAAATTCAAACCGGTCAAAATCTTCACCCATTAAAAATTTCATTAAAAAACGAAATTCCTCAAAATGAGATTCATCCTGTTCATCTTCTTCCCTGATGGTGTACATCTTATATGGTGTAGCTGAAAGAAGCAACATTTCAGTATGATCGTTTTTAAAGAGAGCATTAATCAAATCAGAAGCATCTTCAGACTCACTTTGTTTAAGTATTTCTGAAAATCGTTGAAACTCATCAAGGATTATAATATCCGGCTTCAGGTCTTTCAACGAAACTGTTGCCAATAATAATCTCAATTTTCCTATAAGGCTTCTATAATCTCGATCGGCATCATCAAAACAAGCCTCAAGGTTTTGCACCAATTCTTTGTCGGCAGCTAATGACCGGATAAAGGAATCAGAGATACTTTGATCAAATTCCAATTCATTTACCCAGTTAACGCATCTATCCCAATTATTAATGTTTAAGCCTAAAACCCTTTCAAAAGTGGTTTCCCTTCTCCCCTTCAAAATTTTAGACTCTTTTATCAGCCTGTATAAATAGGCGCGTTCTGACATTACTCCACTTTTTGACTTAAGATCAACAGATGTTTTAGGAGACAAAGGCAAAATTGAAAGACCGTGATGCTCTTTGATTAATTCAGGTCTGCGAATCAGTTCCGTGAGGCGAGTAATTGGCGCAACCTGACAATCTGGATGGAGCTTCTTTAAATTCTGCTGAGCCAAATACTGACTCGAACAGATATAGAACACTTTGAGGTTTCCACCTCGTTCCTCACGATACTTGTCAATCAATCCTTTTGCAATGATTGTTTTACCTAAGCCTACTTCATCAGCGCAAAGGAACCTTTGACATTTTGGATCCAATAATCGCTTAAAAATATAGTCTACCGTCTGCTGCTGAAAATCTTTTAATTCATACATAAAATTCTAATTTTTAATTACTTCTTTAAAATTATTCCAAAATGAAACGAACTTTTGAATATCCATATCAACTATTTGCGCCGAAGTTTCGTCATTATTCAAATACTCGATGATAGAATTTACTTCCTGAAGTTTCGCCGGGTTCCGGGAACTTGCAACCATCATTTTTTCAAAGATTGTAAATTCATCTCCTGAGGAATGCTGCCACGTTGATCCTCCGGGAATCGATTCTTGATCCAAGTCCCCTTCCATTAAAACATCAATCAAATCATCACTTAATAATAATCGCAAGAGTCTGAACAAAGAAGCTTTGTTATCAATTAGAGAACGAACAACAGCCTCTTCTCTTTGCTCAGGTAAGTTTTCGATATCCAATTTAATGATAGATGATCGCTTAATTCCGGATACAGGATCAACAACTGTCAGTACATACAATACTGATAAATCAACTAAGTTTATATCAGTGAATATTAAATTAGAAGAAATAGAAAGATGGTAAGATTCATCCACGGAAATTGGTCTGATGTAGACCTCATATTCAGTATTAAGATTATCAATAAAGCCAGTCGTCAACTTTACTGTATAATGCCCATTACTTTGAAGTATACAGTCAAATTTATATTTAGAAAGATCAATACAAATTTGCGCCAAATAATTTTCAACTTCCTTCTCAATTGAATTATCTATCTCTTTTTTCCTCGAGAGGTCAGGTTCGTATTTGATGAGAAAATCATTACTTTGATTAAAATAAGTTTCAATAAAATACTCGGCTGAGTTTTTTCTTTGCCCTTCAAGGTTGATCATAAATTCAACATTCCCGTAAAAAGCATTCTGGGAGGCATTTGCCGAACCAACACTTATATAGTATGTGCCACCTAGTTTAACAAAGTATACCTTAGCATGTAAATCAAAAAGCGGTAAGGCGTTTTCATCACTTTGACCATTCCGAACGTCTGCAGAAATGATTTGCTCTTCGTTGAGTTGACTCGAACCTCCCGAAACAATTTTCTCATTAATTGAATAGCAATCCAAATTCAATAATTTTTTCTGATCAAGATCTTCTAAGGTACTTAATCTGCTAATTAAAGTGGTCTGCTTAGAATTAGCTACAATTTTATCAATTACACTTTGAGTAACAAATGGGCTGACCACGGTTATCTGATCATATGGATCATCTTCTAAATCATTATGAATAATATCCAGTGATCCTGCGTCATTACCTATACCTAATGGTAAAAATTCAATTTTGGTATAAAACTTATCACCTAACGGTCGAAAATTAACTCTTTCCAGTTCACTAATAAATTTAGCGGGAATCTCCATGCCTTTTTGTCGATACAAAAACTCAATAAAGTCACTTAAGGGTTGATTAGTCTTCTTATCAATCAGTGTCCCCGGATCATTAACTTCTCCTTGCATTGCTATCGCCATGTCCCATGAACGATCCATAGTCATGTTCCTCGAAAGGTTAATAACTTTAAAAATGGAAGGCATGTCCTTCATTTCATACTTAATAATCCAAATTTTGGGATGAAATGATTTCCCATTTACAAGACTAATTTCATGGATATTGTTTTCGACAAAACGGAAAAGCTTATTATTAGAAACATTTGCATTTATCCCACCAAGCTGACAAAACATGTCAACCTTTGAAGAAGTATTTTTTAAAGAAATAAATAAGGCAAATGGATCTGAAATCAATTCAGGATCTAATCCTGTCTTGAAATGGAATGCCAAGGGAATAGATAAGGTTGTTCTAAGATCTAATGAATAGGTTGTTCCTATCGCTTTAGACAAAGTATATCCATCAGGTGGAGCTAACAAGGTAGAATATTCAAAGTTTATTTCACTATTGTCCATAAATCTTATTTTAAAATAAGTCCATTATAAATATCAGTTATGATTCTTTTGGCAACGAAGAAGCGAAAATTGAGATACTGAATTTCATTCCCTGAAATACCGATGCCGATTGGCATGGATGTCTTCTGCGCTAAAGATGTATTTTGCAATCGGCTCCTTTCATTGCCCTTCAATTTTACTTCTCTTAACCTAAGTAAACCATCTATTGCTTTTTCATTAATCACATCGGAATTAATCAATCTTAGCCATTCCCTACAGAATTGAACTGTAGGTTGACTAATATAAAACTGTTTAAAATATTGATCGAAAGAGTTTTCAGTAAAAGTTAACCCGGATAAAGAGTCAAGATATGTTCGCCAATGCTCCGCCCATTCTTGTTTTATTTCCCTACTTGCCTGCAAGCTCAAGCAATAATTATATCGTATATAGGCTCCCTTCATTATTCTGTCAAACAACAAGGCCGCTTGAAGTGCTTCTCTCAAGGGACATTTGTCCCCAAGATAATCAGCCATATCTTCAAAACTATTCAACTCTAAGAAATCCGGATTCTCATCAATATCCTTGAGAATATAAGCTAACAAAGAGTTGCCTTCCTTCAATAAAATTCTTTTCCTTAAAAACTCTGCCTCTTTAAAACTTAGATTTAAATTGAGTTTGCTCAATCCAGGATATTTAGGCAAATCACCCGATGTCAAATACACATTTTCTTTCCCCTCATTCAAATCGGCCAATTTATCCTCCTTTGTAATTCGCCTTGTCATACTTGAATTCTCCAAGCGCATTCGTCGACGAAAATATGATGGCAATTGCGACAAGGTAAGATCAGGCAATACAATTCCATACTTTTTTAACCCGGTCCAGTAAATTGATGAAGGCATACGTTTTAGTCTTTCTCCAGCAGATTGGCCAATTAGACCATCTTGCTCCTCTCTCTTTTTTAGCTCTTCAATTACCTTCACTTCTTCCCTCCGAAGAACTTTAGAAAAACTACCAAACTCTTCATTCTTTTTATATATCTCTTCCAACAACCATGGGACAATAAGAAAGTATTTAGCTCTTGTTTGGATTGTGGTCGTCCCTGGGAAGAAAAGATTTGCAAATCCATCCCGAACAGAACCCAAACCCAATTCATCGAGAGTCCCTTGGTCTTGTGTTAAACTAATAATCGTTTCAATATCCTGACGATGCTTTTCGGAGTTGAATACCCAGCCGAGTTGATACATAATGATGTGATTTAAAGTCTAATATTAAAAATAAAATAATTAAAAACATAATATAAATGGATATTTACATCATTGCAATTATTCAACGTCCATACAATATTAAACAGAAGTAAAATCGAATTAACTGCTAAATTAGTACTTGAGTGCGCAATCTATCTGCGTTGGGAATAATGCTATAAAGAATTAAAAAGTTTAGTTGATTTAGATAAACTAAGCTGGTTGATTTTGATTCCAACCCAACATTTCAAACTGATGATTTTAATATAAAAGCTTAAATATAGTACTAAAAGCCTTGTGTTTTCATAACATTCTCCAAAAGTGAATAAGAAGCTGCCGGCACATTCCTAGCAGAAGGATGATAAAAATTAATAACTTTTTTTGTGCCTAGCATCCCGGTTTTGACATGGTAAGAATAATCATCGTTCCAAACTATATCCGCAAAACTCTTTTCTACCAGGCCATGCCATGAAGCCAGGCCGAAAATGATGAGTTCGGGATTAATAATTGAAATTTGTTCGTGAATAAATTCAAGATGTTTTTTATCCTTCATCAGTGCAGCAAAAGTCTCTTTCTCAGAATTGCCTGTACCTCCACTTTTCTTTAGGTTCATGAACGCTATTTTTTTTAGCATTTCATTTTTCATAGCATTCTTTGCAGCTTCTGAATAAACCGGAAATTTATTTAGGATTCCATAGGTCCATTCTGCAATCCTATGTGAAAAGGGATAAGTTGGCACTGTGGTATTCCATTCCGTCACAAAACTTCTATCTTCATTTTTCTCGTGATTAACTGCATTCGGCTCTTTTGTGATATAGAGCAACTTTCTATTAGCAGACTCATATAATGTTTCATTAATGATACCATCCTTGTAGAAATCGTCATTCGCATAAAATTTACTTTTCCAGCTGTCAAAAAGGTTTGTGAGTTTTTCGGTCTTTGTCATATTTGTAAGCTCCTGAATACTAATTTAGTTAGTTTAATTTAATGAATTCAATTTAAAACAAGATAACATTTCCCCCAATTGACTAAGCGAAAGAACACATGCGGAATCTTTTGTGAAGTTCTCTTCGAATAAATTCCGACCTCTTGCGGTCGCATTAATCCCTTCCATTTCCGACTGTTGAAGTGTAAACTTCGACTAATTTTCTAAAAATCGCTTCTTCGTTCTTTTAAATGCATTGAAATCCCAGTCAGAGTCAAAATCATTCCACATTACTCTTATTCGAATTGAACCAGAAACACTTTTGTAAATAAGGAAAATCATATCATCATATTGAAAATATAAATTGTAATAATCAATACTGGCCTGCAAATAGTCCTTATAGTCGTTGATTAGCAATTCAATTTTATCAAGAAGAATAGTTGCGGAGTCTTTCGGTAAATTTTTAAAAGCATATGCACTGTATACAACTCCTGCATAATTCCAATTCTCATTATAAAATCCTAAAATAAGCCCTTCCTTCTTTTTCTTTTTACAAGTATAAGTTAGGCTAGTTAACTCTCCAGAAGATGCCGAAGCTAAAGCATCAATCTGAAATTTAACTGCTTCGATTGACTCACCCAGGACATTACGAATGACAAACTCTTTTGCATTATAAAGCGCTATTTCCTTGCTATATTCTTTTGCAAAAAAAACATTTGAATTTGATGATACTTGTCCAAGAGTAACCTGGCCAATCAAAATAAAGAAAAGGATCCATCTACAATGCATAATTATGTTTATTAATCTTCGTATGATTTTTAACTCAATGTTCAATCCCTCAATACCCCCAATCCACATGCCCAACCGGCATATTATTCAGTTCTTCTCTATAATGCCTCCACTGAGGCATGAAGCGGTCCATGTGTGCAACAAAACGGTTGTTGTGATTGCGTTCGAGCAAATGGACCAATTCGTGTACAATGATGTACTCTATGCATTTGACAGGCTTCTTTGCCAATTCCAGGTTTAATAAGATCTTTTTAGTGCGTGTGTTACATGTACCCCATTTTGTTTTCATGGAGCGTACATTCCAGGCCTCAGATTGAACTCCGATCTTCTTTTCCCATTTTGAAATTAGCGGCTCGGCAATTTCTTTCAACTGTGCCCGATACCATTCATTAATGATCTTCTCACGTTGCTTAACACTGCTTCCTTGTTTTATCGCCAATTTCAGATTCTTTTTACTTAGCGCAACACCAACCGGAAAACCTCCTTCTCGGACTTTTAGCAAATACTGGCGCCCCATGAAATAATGCGTTTCTCTGTCCACATATTTTCTTTCACTTTGCCTGTCCTTTTTTTGCAAGATTCTTTGCTGCCGACGAATCCATCCTAATTTTGAGATTACGAATAACCTTAAGGTTTCATCATTTACTCCTTCCGGACAAGCGAGTGTTACTCTTCCATTAGGAGGATAAACAGCAAGGTGAATATTCTTGATGTTCTTCTTATCAACATGAATGCTTAGATCGGCAATTTCTATTTTCTTCATTGAAACTCCTGTTGATTGGCAATCAAGTCATATATTCTCTGTATCTCTTTTTCGTCAGTAATTCCGTACTCGGCGAGTGGATCGAGAAGTAAATTCCAAACAACTCTTTCTCGTATCGTTGAGCCTATCCATTGATCCGGGCGCTCGTTGTTTATTTTCTCATAGAGAATTTCTACCAGTTCTTCGTTCTTGTTCAGGTTATCAAACAATGCACGCTTTGCCGGGGTAGAAATGTTTTTTGGATACTGATTGTTGGTCTTTGCATAGAGCTGTTTTGCAAGATCTTCGTATTTCTCCAATAGCTTTTCATACTTTAAGGCTTTTTCTTTCCGCTGCCTCACTAGATCAGTCAAGAGTACGCTCATCCGTTCATAAAAGATGGGATTGATCGGCATTTCCTGGTTGATCACCTTTCTAATATTCGCTTCCATTGTTTCGGAAACTGCCGTCGGATCCTTTTTAATCTTTTCCGGCAATTTATCAATGCCTTCCTTTATTCCAACATCTACAATGAGGTTCAACAGTGAAGTGTCTCCAAAATTCGATATCACCCTGCTCGGATCGGCACTGAGGTACATATCGAGAAGTTGTCGCATGTCGGGCTCGTAGCTTTTCAGATCTATGTAGTCACCACTGGCAATTTTAATCGCATTTCTCAATTCCGTATATTCCTGAACAGCTTTTTTAAACTTTTCACATTCTTTCTTAGAGAAACAGTCTTCGATGTCAGGTGCTATATTATTATAGGCACGGATTAGTGAAACAACCGCTTTATAAAAAGACAATCGACTTTCTTCATTCTGTTTTAAAGCATCTTTATCTTCTGTGTTTCCACAAAAATACTTGATGAATTGCTCGATTTCCTTTGGGGATTCAATGGGTGAACACATCTGGTGAAGGACTTCCATCGCCTCCTTCAGTTGCTCTTTAGCTTTCTCAATCCTGTCTGTGAGTATCCCTTCTATTTCCTCTTCTTCAAAATTATCGAAAGCCCCGCTGGTATAGTCTCGCATGGCACCTTCTAATTTCCCACTGGCAAATAAATTCTTATAATCTACGATATAACCAAAATCCTTGTCTTCTTCTTCTGTTCGATTCACTCTGCATATTGCCTGAAACAATCCCTGATCCTGCATTTCCTTATCAATATAAAGATAGGTGCAGGGTGGGGCATCAAAACCGGTAAGGAGCTTGTCGACTACGATTAATAATTGCATGTTAGCCGGTTCTTCTATGAAAAGTTTCTTCGCTTCTTTTTCAAATGTCTCCTGGTCCTTTCCATTGAGCATTTTTATATAGGTTTCATACTGCTCTATTTTTTCGGTGGCTCCTTCTCCTGTCTCCTCTCCTTTCGTAGTATTTGCATTGGGCTCGAAAGAAGTAATAATGGCGCATTTCTTGAAACCTGAAGCTTGCAGCAATTCATAGTAACGACAAGCCTCAAAAATTGACCGGCTAACGAGAATTGCATTCCCTCTACCGCTTCGCAATCTTGGCTTTATCTTGAAATCTTTGATGATATCATAAACAACTTTTTCCAAACGACTTTTTGTACTCAGCACTTTCTGCATATTCCCCCATTGCTTCTTCAATTCGGCTTTGGGCAAATCGTTTAAACCTTTTGTAACTTCTTCAAACCAGACATCGATCCCCTTCTGATCAACAACATGCTGGTCGACATCCCTTGCTTCATACAAGAGATCGAGAACAACTCCGTCTTTAACGGCCTCATCGAATTTATATGTATGAATATATGGCCCGAACACTTCTATACTTCGTTTCTTATCTGATTTTAAGAGCGGTGTTCCGGTGAAACCAATGAAAGTAGCGTCAGGCAAAATGGATTTCATCGCTTTGTGAAGGTCTCCACTTTGAGTGCGATGACATTCATCTATAAAGACAAACAAGTTTCCCTTTGGCTTAAAGTTTTGGGGGATTTTATTCTTTAGCTTGTCAATGTAATCCTTGTAATCGGTCTCATCCTCTTTGTTAGCAAACTTATGAATCAAGCTGCACATTAACCAAGGACTTGTTTCATTCAATGTGTTTAGTAGAACTTCACCACCATTTAAAGAACCGGACTTTTTACATCGGAATATCTTTTCTTCAACTCCCAGAAAAACCCGTTCAATTTGATCATCCAGTTCTTTGCGATCGGTAACAATGAGCAATCTGGCATCCTCAATATGTTCTCTAATCCATTTTGCCAGCCAAACCATCGTCAAGCTTTTTCCCGATCCTTGTGTATGCCAAATAACACCGCCCTTTTTCTTCTTAGCATAATTTTGAGCTGCCAAAACTCCGAAATACTGATTTGGCCTGCACAGTTTCTTAATTCCTGAATCAAAGGCAATAAAATTGTGAATGATGCTGAGTATTCTTTCCGGAGCGCAAAACTGAAGAACCTGCTGATCGAGTAAATTCTTATTAGTATCATATTCAAAATTATCCTCTTTCCACTTTAAGAAAAATTTCTCTCTGGTACCTGTGGTTCCATACCAAAGGCCCTGAATGTCATTTGCAGCAAGGACTAGTTGCACGGTAGAAAAAAACGGTTTGATAAAGCGCCCCGTCTGATTATCCAGATTCTGACGCATTCCCTCAGAGACAGAAACACTTGCACGCTTTAACTCAAAGACGACAAGTGCAATTCCATTCACGTACAGAACTATATCCGGACGTTTTGTTTTTTCTCCTTTTACAGTGACTTCTTCCCCATAATAAAAATCGTTCTTATCTATGTTTTTCCAATCAATAAGATGGACTGTCTGGAAATTATCACCAATATCTTCCCGTACTTTTACACCATACCTCAGCAAGCCATAAACCTCCTTGTTAATTGGATACAATTCATCGGCAGCATTTAGGATTGCACACTTCTTGAATTCACTAATTGCTTTGCTAATAATAATATCCGAATATCCTTTGCTTTGAAGAAAAGTTTCCAGGACCGGCGTTTCGATATTGCTGTTATTGGGCCTATCCTGAAGTTCCCCTCCATAAAGCGGCTTGTATCCAAGCTTGCGAGATAAAAGTCTTACAATCCGGTTTTGGGTGTGTCGTTCAGGGCGCATTTAAGGAATCTAAATTAGGGTGGGCTAATATTGCACAAAAGTTTAATATATTGGTTTTAAACTTACGAAAATATGTCGAATTTTGCTTTCAAAACTAATTCACATGAAAATCAGTAACTTCGTATCACAAAAAAACAATGTGATGGAAGCTATAAAAATAGAAGTAAATAAACAGATGGACGGTTACTCATTCAGCTTAACCCCTTCTGTCCGAACATTAATAAAATCCTTGTTTCCAAATGCTACCCCAGCAAATGGAATTTTTGTCGCATTTGATGTAAAAAGCGATTTCGAATTTTCTATCGGAAAGCTTGAAAATTTTATTTATCCTGCCCTACTTGGTATTGACACAACTGATGATTTGAAAAAGAAAATCGATAAAATACTATTCGTAGACACTCAAACTGGAGCAGAACTCACAACAATAATTCCGTGAAACTAAATTACCACCTTTATTTAGGAAGGGCCGGTCATTTAGCAATAATGTCCGAATTCCTGATTCGCGGCTGGAATGTTGCCATTCCTGAAATTGATATTGGAGATGATATATACGTTGTACACGATGATAATGGAACGTTAAGACGAGTTCAAGTTAAAACCTCAGTTTCAACTGAAAGAAAAAAATCATTTAGTGGTCAATTTAATGTGCCTTTGAAGCAACTTCGCGATTATAAAGCGAATTATCAGATTTACTATGTATTTATTGTAAGACGTGCCATAAACTGGAGTTTACCTGTTATCATTCGTCAAGATTATTTAATGGACCATTTTATTAATGATAAAATTGGATCAGAATACGAAGGAAATCTTAATTTATATTTTTCCTTTCAAAAATCAAAAGTCACATGTTCGAGAATTGACCTATCGAATTATATTTCCGATTTTAAAGATTTTCCACTGATTGAGAAATAATTTCCCTTTTAAAATTAAACTGCCTTCAATTCCTCCTTCTTTACCAACCTGATTGTACCAGTTAAAAGATTTTGCATCATACCAGATTTTATTGACGTGAACTTATTTAACTTCATTTCCAGAATTTCAATTTGCACCTCAATATCATCAATGATTTGACCAATATCCACTTGTTCAGAATAACTCGGAAATCCAATAGGCAATTGAGCAATATTGAGCAATGACAAATTAGCCTGAGCTCCTTGCACACTCATATTAATAATATGTCTTTGGATGTATTCAGAATTAAGATAATGAAATAAATAATTCAAGTGTATTTTTGAATCATGTTTCAACCTCACAATTGCCAATGCTTGATTGGTATTAGCTGGCAGAACATCTTTTTCTACCATAGCGACCCTTCCTAATGCGCCAGCGATTGAAAACGACAAATCGCCAACCTTTAATTGAGATCTTTTAAGGATTAGATGCGTATCTAAATCGATAAATGCAGTTTTATCTTTAATTATTTTTCCTGTCCGCGTTAATGACTCTATTTTTATAAATGATATCCCTGAACTTTGAAAATCTCTACCAACAGATGTCGGGGTAGTTCCTTTAGTAATTAACTCACATTCATCATCAAGCATTTCAACGGCCCACCCCACCTTCGGCTTCAACAACCTCTTCATCACCCCCTGCTTAATTTTTCTTTTTTTGTCAATGAGTTTTTCAAGACTGCTTATTAAGGCATCGGCATCGGAAAGGGCGGTGGCGATGGCGGTCTGTTCGGATAGTGAATTAGGAATAACTAGCTTTACTGACGACAATAATCTTCCATTGGTTAACGCTCGTGTAGTATATGAACTTTTTGAAATTATCTCCTTTCGCACTGCTTTTGTCGTAAAACAATATTTACAATAATCAATAGCTATAGTTTTATTTATTGGTCTTGCTCGCAGTAAAAACCCACTAAACACAGTATTATATAAATCCTCCATCACCACTGCAGATATTCCGATTTCCTCTGGAGTTTCGGAAGTCCTTGTAAATAGAACATCTCCTTTTTTTATTTCATAGTTTTTTATTTCTGAATTTGTAAGATTTACTTTGCCAACAATATCTTTAGATGTAAGTTTATTATTCCTGTAAACATCCATGTAATTTATTATTGGAATTCCATATCCAAAAAACGACTTTTCTTTATTTAGTCCGTTTTTAAATTCAAAAACATTTCCAATCTTAACGACCTTCCAATTATTTGGGAGAAACCCAACTTCGTCTTTTTTATCTATTTCTTTTAATTCCATACAAATCCCATTTTTTCCAAATGTTCATTCACTTTTACTTCCAACGCCTCCACCTCTTTATTTAACATTGGCAAGGGCGACTCATAGCGCTCAACCAAATCTTTCAGTCGATAAGTCAAAAGCTGGCTAACCCTGTCTATTTCCGCTTTGATGGAATGCTCAATATCCTTCAGCCATTTTTGATCCACTACCAATTCTTTGATTTCAGATTCAGTCAAAGCCTTATAACGAAGCAATGCTTCTTTATCCAATTCATCGGTTGCGGTTTTTATATTATTTCCGAGTACACTCTGCACGTCAATTAGGTTTAAATACTTCTGAAGAATTTTTATTTCTTCCTTGGAGGTCTTGTCGCTTTGAATTTCCTTCAATCTTTTCTGAACAGATGCTTTGTTTATTTTATCAAAGTCCGCGAAGATGCCTTCTTCTCCGCTATACTCTTCTTCCAGTTCAGCAATTTGTCCGTCAATCATTTCCTTTTCTGCTTCCAATTTTTCAAGCTCTTTTTTCTCCTTTGAAAAATAGCGGTCAATAATTAGAGAAGGTGGCACCAGATCACAAGTCCAGCCCTTATCTACAGCTTTTCCTTTTTTATTTTCAACGAGGATGCGGTAGGGCTCAGCCTTCCAGCCATCAACGGTAATCAGATAGCAATCGTCCTGCATAGTTTCGCTCCAGTAATTCATAATGTGCTGGTACACGTCGTATTTATCAATGAGTGCTTTCCCGGAATAAGACTTCAGCAGGTCTTCGGAAATTTCATGAATCGTTTGTTTCGGTTTAAAACCTTTCTTTAATCCTTTGAGTGATTCGGTGTTTCTCTTTCTCCAAGAGTTAAACACCTTATCCATTTCCTTAATAAACCCGGTGAATTCAGGATGATTGAAAATGGTCTGTTTCACATTCTCCTTATCAACCTTCGGCTTGGAATAATTTTTCCTGTTGCTTTTTGAGAACAAATCATTTCGCAAAGAAGGAAATACATCCCAGAATTCTTTCAGTGCATCAATATCAACATTGGGAATACCACCCAGGAGATGTGCTTCAATATCTTGAATGTCTTCTTCTTCCTGGCTATCGATGTAACGTGGAATGTTCAGGTTAAAGTCATTCTTCGGGTCGGAAATTTCTGTGAGTGAAACAAAGCGGCTAAATTTCGAAACTTCCTTTTGATTGATAAACACATCCACAATCTTATGAATGTCCTGCTCACGAAGGCGATTTTTATTACCATCCTTCATAAAACCTTTGCCTGCATCAATGATAAAGACTCCCCGTTTACTTTCCGGAAGAGATAATTGACGGTCCGCATTCTCCTTATCAATCACTATAATACAGGCAGGAATGCCTGTGCCATAAAATAAGTTAGGAGGCAAACCAATAATACCCTTAATCAAACACTGTTGTAAAATGTTTTTGCGGATCTCCGCCTCAGCTCCACCACGAAAGAGAACGCCATGCGGAAGAATGATTGCGCCCTTACCTGTGCTTTTAAGACTCTTGATGATGTGTAGCAGAAAAGCGTAATCACCATTTTTATCAGGTGGAATACCATAGCCCAGAAAG
>Ga0116143_10001590_pt1 | contig 26803 bp, 20 predicted proteins | sample AD_UKC034_MetaG_FD_89745 | JGI IMG/M metagenome (GOLD analysis project Ga0116143, IMG submission 89745) | Active sludge microbial communities of municipal wastewater-treating anaerobic digesters from USA - AD_UKC034_MetaG | ecosystem: Engineered > Bioreactor > Anaerobic > Digestate | place: USA...
AGGAAGAGTTTCGTGAACGGACAGAGCTTATGGCCGACGCATGCATCCAGTCATCGCAGCAGCTGATAACCCTGCTTGAGAACATGCTGGTCTGGGGAAGAGGACAGGAAGACATGATCCGTTGCGCTCCGGCGGAGCATGACCTCGCCGACCTGATCCTCACCAATATAAGCATACTCAAGGATGGTGCTGACAGGAAAGACATTTCTATCAATTTCACTCAGGTTGGGAAAGCCAGAGGATGGTTTGACAGGGACCTACTTGATATTGTCATCAGAAATCTTCTTTCAAATGCCATCAAATACACCAACCATGGAGGCAGGGTCAACATTGTTGTCAGGCAGAAGGAGGAGGTATCTGACTGGGTTACGATCAGTATCTGTGACAATGGTATAGGTATCAGCCCGGAGCGGCAGAAAAGGCTGTTTACGGAGAGCGAGCTGGAATCCACTCCCGGCACTGACTCTGAAAAGGGCACCGGCATAGGTCTCAGGCTTGTGCATGAGCTGGTGACACTGAGCAAAGGTACCATCACCGTAGAGAGCACCCCCGGCAGCGGCAGCTGTTTCACCGTGATGCTGCCTGCCACCGGTCACACCAAAAAAGGCAGAGGCAGGCTGCATCAGACCTCATAGAGGCGCGAGAGACCCTTCATGTCTTTCAACCTGACCTCACGACGGTCAACAGCAATCAGACCATCATGTTCCATCTCCCCTATTGCCCTGGCAAGCGATGGCCGGGTCACACCGAAATACTCCGCAAGCTCCTGCTGGGTACGGTCAATAATTACTCTTCCCATCGCTGCTCCGGGGAGAGCAGAGATATAATGCGCAAATTTACCCTTGATTGTATGGAATGAATGAAACCTGAGCCGGCCTGAAAGGAACTGGGCTTTGTTACAGATGAAAGTCAAGTAATTGGATAAAAGGCGCCTGTCACCAATCATCAGTGTCAGATAATCTTCCTTGTTGATTATCAGCAACTCAGAGTCAATGTTGGCAACTACGGTTACAGGATACCTTGCTCCGGACCCGAAAAGGACTGCAGATGCCAGTGCCTGAGGCGGATTGATATCCTCAATCTTTATTGTGCGGCCTGCCAGAGCCGACATCTCCCCCCTGACACTGCCTGAGAGCACAATCATTAATGAATGTATCTCCTCTCCTGCCAATGCTATCATGGTGCCTGAAGGGAAGAACCTCACCCTGTAACCGGTCCCCTCCAGCAGGTTCTCAATCTCAGCCTCACTTAATCCTCTGAAAAGAGTGCTGTCATTCAATACCGGAAACCGCATATTTTTTTCTTTAAAAATAGAAAATAATTGCAAATTGTAACAATTGATACAAATCAGCACCTCTCACTGATCTATCTTTGCACATGTAAGAATGAACCTGGAGATGGAAAGGGATATTATTAAGATAGATGAGGAGAAGTGCAACGGTTGCGGACTCTGTGTGCCAAACTGCCATGAAGGGGCGCTCCAGGTGATTGACGGCAAGGTAAGGCTTGTGTCGGAGCTTATGTGTGACGGTCTGGGAGCCTGTATCGGGTACTGTCCGGAAGGGGCTATCACTGTAGAGAGACGTGAGGCAGAGCCCTATGACGAAATTGCTGTGATCAGTGAGATGGTAAAAAAAGGGGCAAACACTGTAAAGGCCCATCTGAAACATCTGAAGGATCATCATGAGTACGGCTATCTTGAAGAGGGGACGACATGGCTGGAGGTAAACCGCGATGAGTTATTGTTTGATGTGGATGAAGTCCTTGCCACTATAGACGGCAAAACAGAGAGGGTACTCTCCCCCCCTGCCGTTCATCCCAATCACGGAGGCAGTTGTCCGGGAAGCGCGGAGAGGATAATTGCCCCCGCTGCGTCACTAAAGATATCGACGCAAGCGGCTGAGGCCTTCTCTCACCTTACCCACTGGCCGGTACAGATGCACCTGGTCAACCCAAATGCCCCTGCCTACAGGGGGGCTGACCTGCTTCTTGCAGCCGACTGCGTGGCATTTTCAATGGGAGCATTTCACAGCCGCCATCTTAAAGGGAAAGCACTGGCAATAGCCTGTCCCAAACTTGATCATGGCACAGAATCATACATTGATAAACTGACAGTAATGATAGACACTGCACGTATCAATACCATCACCGTGATGATGATGGAGGTGCCCTGCTGCGGGGGACTGATACAGATGGTGCGCACAGCCCTGGCAAGAGCCTCGAGGAAAGTCCCGGTAAAGGCAATAATTGTCAGCATTGAAGGAAAAATATTGCAGGACGATTGGATTTAATAAACAGGAAATACTATACTACAAACCTCAAAAAAACAAAGAAATGAGTATGTTTTGTTACCAGTGCCAGGAAACGGCAAAAGGAACCGGCTGCGTCACCAGAGGCGTATGCGGCAAGACAGATGATGTTGCCATGATGCAGGACATGCTGATATGGATTGCCAAGGGGATCTCAATACTGGGAACCACAGCACGTCAGCACCACTATTCCAATGCAAAGGTTGACCGCTTTGTGCAGGAAGCTCTCTTCACAACCATCACGAACGCGAACTTTGACAATTCCAGGATCATTGAGCGGATCCACGAGGGGATCGCTCTCAGGGACAAGTTTGCAGATGACATGAAAGCCAAAGGTATTGTCATCGGGAACAACGTTCATGAGAGTGTAACATGGAAGCCTGCAGACGAGGCTGACCTGGTTGCCAAAGCTGCAACCATAGGCGTTCTTTCAACCGGGAACGAGGATGTAAGGTCACTCCGCGAGCTGACTATCTACGGAGTAAAGGGGATGGCAGCCTATGCCGAGCATGCGGGCAACCTCGGATACAACAGTGACAGCGTGGATGCATTCATCCAGAAGGCGCTTGCCGCCACTACTGATGATTCCTTATCAGCTGACGAGCTGGTAGCTCTCGTGCTGGAAACAGGCAAGCACGGGGTGGAAGTAATGGCCCTGCTTGACAAGGCAAACACCACAAGCTACGGTAATCCGGAGATTACAGAGGTAAACATCGGCGTCAGGAACAATCCCGCCATACTGATCAGCGGCCATGACATGAAGGATATGGAAGAGCTGCTTCGTCAGACTGAGGGTACAGGAGTTGATGTATACACCCACAGTGAGATGCTGCCTGCCAATTACTATCCCGCATTCAAGAAGTACAGTCACTTCGTTGGCAATTACGGCAACTCATGGTGGAAACAGACGACCGAGTTTGAGACCTTCAACGGTCCCGTCCTCTTTACAACCAACTGCATAGTACCATTACGTGACAGCTACCGCGACCGTATCTACACAACCGGTTCGTCAGGCTATCCCGGCTGCCCCCATATTCCTGACAGGGAGCCGGGCAAGGAGAAGGATTTCTCAGCTATCATTGAGCATGCCAAAAGGTGCAAGCCCCCTGTAGCCATTGAAGAGGGAAGCATCATCGGAGGCTTTGCACACAACCAGGTTGTTCAGCTTGCCGATAAGGTTGTTGAGGCTGTGAAGAGTGGCGCCATACGTAAATTCTTTGTGATGGGCGGATGTGACGGCCGCATGAAGAGCCGTGAATACTACACGGAATTCGCGCAGAAACTCCCGAAGGACACCGTGATCCTTACCGCAGGTTGTGCCAAGTACCGATACAACAAGCTCAAGCTCGGAGATATAAACGGTATCCCGCGTGTACTTGATGCAGGGCAGTGCAACGACTCCTACTCACTGGCTGTGATCGCACTGACTCTAAAGGATATATTTGGCAAGAATGATATCAATGAACTACCAATAGCATACAACATTGCATGGTATGAGCAGAAAGCTGTAATCGTTCTCCTTGCACTTCTTTATCTTGGTGTGAAGAATATCCACCTCGGCCCCACGCTTCCGGGCTTCCTCTCGCCAAACGTCGTTAATGTGCTGGTTGAAAAGTTTGGAATAGCAGGTATTACATCAGTTGATGAGGACATGAAACTCCTGCTCAACTAAACATTCACTCTTTGTGTGACCTGCCCTAAAGGCAAAGACAATCACACTGAAAACCAACTGAGATTATTGAACGCTCCCCTCACCGGGAGCGTTTTTTTTGCCGGTATCTTGAGAATAGCATGAATAATAACACATTTCATTTCTCAATGTGCAAAATTGCTTAACTTGGTATTATTAATAATTAAGGCCCGGATACTGAAAATTTCCAAGTCTTTGTGCCATGGCAGTTTCAGATAAATTATCAGCCAGGGATGTTATGATAGGACTGGACATTGGATCCGTCTCACTGAACACGGTGGTGATGGATGAAGACGACAATGTACTGGAAGACTATTATGATTATGTTCATGGCAAGCCTTTCAACAAGTTGCATGAACGGCTCTCTTCACTGCTGAAGGAGTATTCTGAAGGCTCCATCAAAGGGATTGCACTGACAGGCACGGGCGGCAAGCTGGCTTCCGGGCTGATCGGAGGCATTTTCGTAAACGAGATCATTTCACAGGCTGCCTCCACCGGAAGGATTTATCCTGATGCCCGCACCGTGATAGAGATAGGGGGAGAGGATTCGAAACTGATAATGCTTGACAGGGAGCCGGGAGATGAGTTTGCCAGGCTGGTCGACTTTGAGATGAACAGCATCTGTGCTGCCGGTACCGGGTCATTCCTTGACCAGCAGGCAAGAAGGATAGGAGTAGCCATAGAGAAGGAGTTTGGGGAGATGGCCATGAAGTCAGTCAACCCGCCAAGGATAGCCGGACGCTGCAGTGTCTTCGCCAAGAGCGATATGATACACCACCAGCAGATCGCCACACCGCTTCATGATATTGTAGCAGGGTTATGCTTCGCCCTTGCCAGGAACTTTCGCAGTACAGTCGCACGCAGCAAGGAGATAAGAAAGCCCGTAGTCTTCTCCGGAGGGGTAGCGGCAAACGCAGGTATGGTGAGAGCTTTCAGGGAGGTGCTCGGTCTTACGGGTGATGAGCTGATCATTCCTGAGCACCATGCATCCATGGGTGCTATTGGGGCGGTCATGTATGTGCGGTCCAACGGAACGAACCAGGGCAGATTTTCCGGATTGAAGAAGCTGGAGAAGTATCTGCAGGGTAACGCCTCTACTTTTGTCAGCCTTCCTCAGCTGAAAGAATCCGAAGCCCTTTACAGCAAGGAGGTTAGGTTCATGAAAAACGGCCTTGAAAAGCTGCCCGTCTACCTGGGGGTGGATGTAGGATCGCTGAGTACCAACGTTGTGCTTATCGATGCAGAACACAATGTTGTGGCAAGACGCTATCTCCCCACTGCCGGGAAGCCGCTGGAAGCAATACAGAGAGGCATGAGCGAGATATACGACGAGGTGGGCGAAGAAGTGGAGGTGATCGGGGCAGGCACCACCGGTTCCGGCCGGTATCTCACCGGCGACTTCATCGGTGCCGACACCATCCGTAATGAGATCACGGCCCAGGCCACTGCCGCCATTGATTATGACCCTACCGTCGATACAATATTTGAGATCGGCGGTCAGGACTCAAAGTACATCAGCATTGAGAACGGTGTGGTGGTCGACTTCGAGATGAACAAGGTATGTGCTGCCGGTACCGGCTCGTTCCTTGAAGAACAGGCAGAGAAGCTGAACATAAGTATCGTTGACGAATTCGGCAGCATGGCACTGAAATCGGCCTCGCCGGTGAAGCTGGGCGACCGCTGCACCGTCTTCATGGAATCAGACCTCAACAGCTTCATGCAGAAGGGCGCCCGGAATGACAACCTCGTAGGCGGCCTGGCCTACTCAATAGTATACAACTACCTTCAGAAGGTGGTCGCTGACCGCCGGATAGGCAACAAGATCTTCTTCCAGGGCGGGGTGACCAACAACAAGGCTGTGGTTGCTGCCTTCGAGCAGGTGCTGGGAAAGAAGATCATCATCCCGCCTCATTTTGACGTTACCGGTGCCATAGGGGCCGCCATTCTGGCACAGAAAACGATGACCGAAGGCCAGAAGACAACATTCAAGGGTTTCGGCATACGCAACGCCTCGTATGACATCACCAGGTTTGTATGCAAGGGCTGCGTCAATCACTGTGAGATAAGCAGTGTGAAGATTGCCGGTGAGAGCAAACCTCTCTTTTACGGCGGCCGCTGTGAGAAATATGAGATAGACTCAAGAAAGAAAAAGACGGACCATCTGCCCAATCTCTTCAAAAAAAGAACGGAGATGCTCATGGGCGATTACCGGGAGAGGGATGCTGGCGGCCAGCCAACGGTGGGCATCCCCAGGGCGCTCATGATCTACTATCAGCAGTTCCCCTTCTGGCGGACATTCTTTGAAGAGACCGGTTTTAACGTTGTCCTGTCACGCGAGTCTGACAAGAGCCTGGTGACACGTTCCCTGGAGACCGTCACGGCGGAGACCTGTCTTCCCGTGGAGCTGATGCACGGCCATGTAGTGGACCTGGTTGAGAGGGGTGTCGACTATATTTTCCTGCCCTTCATCGTCAGCGGCAAATATCGCAAGGGAGACACCACCACCAATTCCAACTGTCCCTGGATACAGTCGTTTCCCTTCATGGTCAGGGCAGCCCTGCGGGGAAAAGTGGAAGAAAGGAAGTTCCTCACTCCCACCCTCCATTTCAGGTACTTTGAGAGAGCCCTGGTTAAGGAGATGACCTCCTTCTTCGGCGAGAGATTCAAGCTTGATGCCGGAAGGATAAAAAATGCGATCTACAAGGCTGACGGCGTCCAGGTAGCCTTTGAGAAGGGGCTGGTGGAATATGGTAAAACGGTGATGGACAATCTCCCGCAAGATTGCCGCCCGGTCATTATCCTCGGCAGACCCTACAACAGCACTGATCCTCATCTGAACCTTGACCTGACGGAGAAGCTGCTGGCGCAGAATGTCATGCCCATACCGCTTGACATGCTTGATCTTTCACCGGCTAATATCTACGGCAACTACAGGAACATGTACTGGCCCAACGGGCAGAAGATGATTGCCGCGGCCCAGCATGTAGCGAAAACCAACGGGCTTTATGCAGTCTATATCAGCAACTTCAGGTGCGGCCCCGACTCTTTTATATGGCATTATATTACAGAGGAACTCAAGGGTAAGCCATTCCTCCACCTGGAGGTGGACGAGCACTCAGCCGATGCCGGGATGGTAACGCGTATCGAAGCCTTCCTTGACAGCCTGAAGGGATCAGAACAGAATGAGAAGAAGGATATCGAGATTATCAGGCCGCGGCCCAGTCCTGCTGAACCTCCCGTTGACAGAACCCTCTATTTCCCATATATGCATGACGGCGCCTATTTTGTTGCTGCGGCAGCGCGCAGCGTGGGCATCCCCTCGGAGGTGTTGCCCAGACAGACAGAAAAGGATATTGCGCTGGGAAGAAAATACACCTCCTCCAGGGAGTGTTTTCCGATGATCTGCACCACGGGCAGCTTCCTCAAAAAGCTTATGGAGCCTGGCAGTGACCCGTCGAAGATGAGCTTCTTCATGCCAGATCATAACGGGCCCTGTCGGTTCGGGCAGTATAACCAGTTCCAGAGAATACTATTCGACAGGCTCGGCTTCAGTGAGGCTGAACTGGTGACCCCTTCGAATGACACATCATATGCTGATCTTGCCGGCAACCGCAGCCAGCGCTTCCGGATCAACGCCTGGAAAGGGTTTGTAGCCTTTGACTATATCAGGAAACTCTACAGGGAGACAAGGCCTTATGAGCTCAGCGCAGGAGACACTGAAGCTGTCTACCAGGCTGCCCTGAAGAAGACCGAGGCTTCCATAGAGAATAACTGCAGGGGATTGCGAAGAATACTCGTGGAGACAGCGCACGAGTTCATGTCCGTGAAGGTGGACAAGAGCCGCAGGAAGCCTGTCATTGCGGTTATAGGCGAAGTATATATGCGTGACAACGCCGGGTGCAACGGCAATATTGCCAACAGGCTTGAGGCGCTGGGGGCTGAGGTAACCATAGGCCCCTTCTCGGAGTGGATAACCTACTCCACTCATCGATATACGCGCGACAGCCGGTGGAAGAATGACACCAGGGGAGTGATCAAATCAAAGATCCAGGCAATTGGCCAGGAGGTGATCGTTGACTATCTCCTCAGGGGCATCAACAAATATACAGACACTACCAAGGATGTCTCCCTTCATGAGATGCTTGAGCTGAGCAACAGGTATGTCAGCGAGTTCTATGACGGAGATCCCCCGATAGCCATGGGCACCTCGGCAGCGCTGGCACAGAGGGGCGTTTCAGGCATAGCAGCCATACTTCCCTTTACCTGTATGCCGGGAACACTGGTTGCATCGGTAAGTGATTCATTCAGAAAGGACTACAACAGCATACCCTTCCTCAATATTCCATATGACGGACAGGATACCGTATCCCTGGAGACCAGGCTGCAGGCGTTTGTCTTCCAGGTCATGGAGTATGCTGAGGCTCACCAACCAGTGTCATCTCATCAATAAGATAGCCTGCTCCCGCAAACTTGTCTATAAGGAACAGCGCATACCTGATATCAAGGCTGATATTGCGGCTCTGCTTCGGATTGAACATAATGTCAGATGCAACTCCTTCCCATGCCCTGTCAAAGTTGACCCCTATCAGGTGACCCTCTGCATTGAGTACCGGGCTGCCTGAATTACCTCCTGTGGTATGATTGTTGGCAATGAAGCATACCGGCACATCGCCGTTGACGGCATACCTGCCAAAATCCTTCTGTTCATAGAGCTCCCTCAACCTGTCAGGCACATCATAATCATATATCTCCGGGTTATCCTTTTCCATTACTCCCGTAAGGGTGGTCTGATGCTTGTGATAGACGGCATCACGCGAATCATACCCCATGACCTTGCCATATGCCAGCCTGAGGGTGGAGTTGGCGTCAGGATAAAAGATCTTGTCATTACCCTTCTCCATCTGAGCCGCCATGTACAGCTTGTTCAGCTCCGCCAGCCTCCTGTCGGCAGCATCCATTTTTTCATTAATCCTTGACCTGATGAGCTCTGAGGATGAAAGTGCCATTCTGTAAAACGGGTCCTTCTCCACTTTTTTAGGGTTGAAGTTACTTATAAGATCCTTCACCTTTGCCTCATCAGTGAAGAGAGACCTGGCAAAGAGCCTGTCGGCAACGGATTCGAAATCTCCCCCGGCAGAGGATGCGAGCTCCCTGTAGGCATCTGTCTGCCACTCAGGGGCAATATTGTTTCCGTAAAGCTCCATTACGGCAACAAACAACTGCTTTGACACATTCATGTCAAAGTTGCGGAAGAAATTGTCAGCATAACCACTCAGTCGTTGAAGCTCCTTTTCAAGCTCCGCTTTCTGGCCGGTATCCTTTTGGCCGGCTATCTCAACAGCCCTGTTGAAAGCACCAGCCAAAGCTGCCGGCTCCACCCCGGTTGAGCCGAACACCTCATTGGTATAGATGGCTACCAGGTAGTTATGTGTATACTCTTCATATATTTTGGCATATTCGCTGAGTATGTTGCCATATTTCCGTGTGCGTCCCGGATCGGCAGAAACCCATTCGGAGAACTCCTTCTCAAAGGCTTCCTTCCGTTCCACCCCATTCATCCTGTCAAGGCTCTGTATCTCTCCGATCCATTTCTTCCAGCCATTGGCCAGTCCGAATGACTTGCCAGTGTACTTCAGCCTTACAAGAGGATCATTGGCCATCTCCTGTTCCATGATGGAGATTTTTTTGCCGCGTATCTCAACCTGCTTTGGATAGATGACATCCTTCAGCATTCTGATGTGATGTGAGGGAGCATACTCCTGGGTTCTGCCGGGATAACCGAAGACCATTGTAAAGTCGCCCTCCTTCACTCCGGCGAGTGAAACCGGGAAGTGGTATGCCGGATGATAGGGCACGTTGTCAGCCGAATATGCAGCCGGATTGTTTTCCTTGTCAGCATAGACCCGGAAGAGGGAGAAGTCACCCGTATGCCTGGGCCACACCCAGTTGTCGGTATCTCCTCCGAACTTACCGATGGCAGATGGAGGAGCTCCTACCAGCCTTACATCGCGGAATACCTCATTTACAATCAGGAAATACTGGTTCCCCAGGTAGAATGGTCTGACAGCTGACAGGTAATGTGTTCCCTTGACCGCTTCAGCATTAATGGCGGTGATATTGGCATTTATGATTGCCTCACGTTTCTCACTCTCCATATTGTCAGTCACTCCCTGCAGTACCCTGTCAGTAACATCCTCCATATATTTCAGTATGGTTACCGAGAGTCCAGGGTTAGGCAGTTCCTCTGCATGTGACGCAGCCCAGAATCCATCGGTTAGGTAGTCATGTTCAAGCGTTGAGTGGCGGTGGATATATCCATACCCACAGTGATGGTTAGTGATTATCAGGCCCTTGTCTGAGATAAACTCACCGGTGCACCCTCCGCCAAAAAGTACCACCGCATCCTTCATTGAGGCTTTATTTATACTGTAAATATCCTCCGCGGTCAGCTTAAAGCCGTTCTCCTGCATCAGTTTGATGTTGTACTTTTCAATCAGCACGGGGATCCACATCCCCTCGTCTGCCAGTGCACCCGGCGCAGCAAGCGCCAGCAGCAGCATGGCTGCCATAATCTGTTTCTTCATATCGTTTTGGTTTTGTTTCCTGTAAATTGTATCAGTGCGGTGTATAGTTCGCTAACCGGCATTCCCACCACGTTATAGTATGAACCTTCGATGGCGGTTATGCCCCTCATGCCTATCCATTCCTGGATACCGTAGGCTCCTGCCTTGTCATGAGGCCGGTAATTCTCCACGTAAAAAACAATCTCCTCATGGCTCAGCTCGCGGAAGGTTACTCCTGTGGATACGGAGAAGACGCTCTTTCTCCCGCTGTCTCTGAGACAGATGCCGGTAATAACCTCATGCCTGCATCCCGAGAGCTGCTTAAGGAAACTGACTGCCTCATCATCATCGCGGGGTTTGCCAAGAAGCCTCTCACGGCACCAGACAATGGTGTCAGCCGTGATGACTATCTGCCGCGGGGCAATATTTTCACTCCATGAATCAGCCTTGCCGGCAGCAAGAAATTCGGCTATCTCCTTACCCCTGAGATGTGGAGGCCATTGTTCGGTAAAACCGGTTTCTGCTGTCCTGAAACTAAAGCCGGCCTCGTGCATCAGCTGACGGCGACGGGGCGACGCAGAGGCAAGGATAAGATCATAATAGTGCAGGCCGTCATCAATCATCCTAAAGAATATTACCCGAGGTGATGATAGCACCTGCAACAAGTGAATAGAGTATTCCAAAGAGCATGACCAGTTTCATGAGCCTGCTGGCAAAATGAAGGTGCTGTTTCTCACCGGCAGTGATGACCCTGTATATGACAACGGCCATAGGTAATGCCAGCAGAAGAGATATATAGATAAGGGTGATCCTGTCATTAAGGTACCTGAACCAGACAAAATAGAGCAGCAGAATGGTCATCAGGGTCAGTACCACGACCACCACCCGGCAGATTGTGAACCCGGACTTCACGGGAAGGGTCTTTCTTCCTGTCTCCCTGTCACCTTCAAAATCTTCCATGTCCTTGATTATTTCACGTATAAGTGTGGTCAGGAAGGCAAAGAGGGCAAAGCCGCCCACCCACCAGAAGAGTATTGCCACACCGGGAAAATCGGTTGCCGCATGGGAGTAATATCTGTAGATGGGTCCGGCATCATAGACCACCACGAGCATAGGAACCATGGCTACAAGCAGAGCGACTACAATATTTCCTATTAGGAACTGTCTTTTATAAGTACCTGAATAGAACCATAGCAGGCCTGATATAAGGACGAAGAAGACCCCCAGCCACACGTAACCTACTCTTGCGGATACGTATGTGCCGCCTGCCACGCCCAAAATATTCAGGATGTTGTGATACATCATGGCCTTTCGTCTGGTAATAGTATTACCAACAATGATAGAGCCCCTGTTGATCAGGTCGGCACGGATGTCAAAATAATCGTTGATGACATATCCGGCTGCTGTTATCAGGCACGTTGAGATAACCAGGATAACGAAATCTATCCATCCCAGACGGAAGGTCATCACAGTGCTCAGCATTGGTTCACCGGCAAGTGTCACCGGCATGGCCCCGAGAAGAGGTCTGATGATGGCATACCGCATGAGCATCATGGTCAGTGCCACAACCATGAGGTTGGGTAACCGGACCAGGGTCATCAGGTCTCTTAATTGTTCACCAGGAGAATGCTTCATGATCCATCCAGTTTTTGTGAAGGCGTAACGCCTGTTCAATGACATCGCGCACACACCCTTCTCCGCCTTTTTTGTCGGAGATATAGACAGCTATCTGCTTGATCTCACTGTCGGCATCTGCAGGGCATGCAGGCAAACCCACCATCTTCATCACCTCGAAGTCGGGAATATCGTCACCCATATAGAGTATATGCTTGAGACCCACATTCCATCTGGCAGCAAGTTCCATCATACTCTCCTTCTTGGTGCGTGAATTGAGATAGATATCATTAATGCCCAGCGTTTTCAGTCGTTTAATATACTCCCTGGAGTTGGATCCTGAGATAACCCCCACGTGATACCCTTTTTTCACTGCCAGTTGAAGGGCATAACCGTCCCTGAGGTTGACGGTCCTGAGCGGGACACCCCAAACAGAAAGACTTATGGTCTGTGTTGACAGTACACCGTCAATATCAAAAACAAATGCTTTTACTCCCCGTAGTTCTTCCTTGAAATTGGTCATTTTTTCTTTTTGCTGTAGTGGTCGGCTATCATTCTGCTGACCAACCGGTATAGTTTCTGGTATTGTGGTGAGAAAGATAGCAAATCGATATGACTTTTCAGCGTACCGGTGTCATCTCTGACGGCAGGACCGGTTTGGGCTGCTTCGGGGCCGGTGCGCAATGCCTTACGGGCTGTCTCGCCTATGAGTGGGCGAAGCAGCACCGGATCAATACCGGCCTCCCTGGCTATGGTCTCCCCGGTGGTCATCATAAAGTTTGAGAAGTTATTGGTGAAGACTGCTGCCACGTGCAGTTTCCGCCTGTTCTCCGAGTCACAGTCCCAGGCTCCTGCCCCTATGCTTTCTCCTATTTCTCTTAGCAGCTGCAGGGTTTTACTGTCAGTAGCCTCAATAAAAAAAGGCACCTGGCTGAGATCAGGAGGGAATCCTTTCGTGAATGTCTGCAACGGGTAGAGTACTCCGGCGCCGCTGCTGCGGCCCAGCGCTGCAAGAGGCACACTGCCTGCGGTATGGGCAATGAGCGTACCAGGGGAGATGACAGCCTTCTCAGCTACTTCTCCGACAGCGATATCGGAGACTGATACTATGAGGAGGTCACATCCTGCGGGCACTGTCAGGTCACGGCGCCATTCTGCCCCGAAGGGAGCCGCCAGTTCCCTGGCGCTCTCTCCTCCCCTTGAAGCAACGGAGAGTATCCTGTGACCTGCGGCAGCCAGCCCTGCAGCAAGTGATCCTGCCACATTGCCGGCCCCGATGAATGATATGTTGTATAGTGCCACAGATGCCGTGACATCATTGATGAATCATACAACCCTACTTCCCCCACTCATATGCCTCTACCTCTGTCACCTGTATCTGGTATATCCTCATGTAACTGTAGTAATAGGAGTTACTGCTGTTCATCAAGTAGTTGCATTCGTAGAAGTAGGGACCCGAGACCAGTATCTCTTCGCCCTGCTTGAACTTGGTCAGCTCACTGATCCACTGGGAGGGATTGCAGAAATAATAGATAGAATAAGAATCCCAGATAGGAGTAAAACGCGCGGTCCTGTTCACTGCATCATATGATATGTTGACATGGGTTTGTCTCAGAGTGTCAAGTGCATCACCGTCACATCCGCACTTCGGTTGCTTCTTGCATCCCACTGACATCACCATCCCGGCAATGATCAGAATAATCATGGCCACCGTGGCCGTTATCCTGTTTCTTTTCATGGTTCTGAGGTAATTAGACCATGCAAAATAACGCATATTTTCCATCTGTGCAAAAAGAAAGCCGGCTGATTCATCAACCGGCTCATCTCATACTGGTGAGAAATCATGCCTGGGCTGTCGGCCCTCCGAAAGTTACGGGCATTACCGGGCCTGATCCCTTGTTTTCACGAATGGGTCCATGCACGGACTCATACTTGGCAATATTGTCAGAGAGAGCAGCCACAAACCTCTTGGCATGCTCCGGCGTAAGGATGATCCTGGATTTGACCTTTGATTTGGGTACGCCGGGCATAATCCTGATAAAGTCAATGACAAACTCAGCCGGTGAATGAGTAATAACTGCCAGGTTTGAGTATACACCCTCGGCAACCTCTTCACTCAGTTCGATATTGAACTGTCCCTGATTCTTATTTTCTGACATGATCCTGTTTTTATTCCTGTTCTACTTCGCTGGTACTGGGGCTGGCATGAACGAGTGACTCATAATCCTCCAGAGATCCAACGATAACGTTGTTGTACTCCCTGAGACCTGTTCCTGCCGGGATAAGGTGTCCGACGATGACGTTCTCCTTGAGTCCCTCGAGGAAATCTATCTTCCCGAGAATTGCAGCTTCATTAAGGACCTTGGTTGTCTCCTGGAATGATGCTGCCGAGAAGAAGCTGTTGGTCTGGAGTGCAGCGCGGGTGATACCCTGCAACACCTGCTGTGAGGTTGCAGGCACGGCATCCCTTGACTCAATGAGCTTGAGGTCTCGGCGCTTGAGCAGTGAGTTCTCGTCCCTGAGCTTGCGGGCAGTGATCACCTGGCCCGGCCTGAGGGTCTGACTGTCACCGGCATCAAGAACTATCTTCTTGCCATAGACCCAGTCATTCTCATCCATAAACTCCAGTTTGTCAACCACCTGACGTTCAAGGAATTTAGTGTCACCCGGATCAATTATCTCCACCTTGCGCATCATCTGTCTGACAATAATCTCAAAGTGTTTGTCATTGATCTTCACACCCTGGAGGCGATAGACCTCCTGTATCTCATTGACTATATACTCCTGGACCTTTGTCGGACCCTTGATAGCAAGGATGTCTGCCGGAGTGATGGCACCGTCAGAGAGGGGTGTTCCGGCCCTGACATAATCATTCTCCTGTACAAGTATCTGCTTTGACAGCGGCACAAGGTACTTCTTCATCTCACCTGACTTGGAGGTGATTGAGATCTCCCTGTTACCTCTCTTGATCTTACCGTAGGTCACCTCACCGTCAATCTCGGTCACAATAGCCGGGTTGGACGGATTGCGTGCCTCGAACAGTTCAGTTACCCTTGGCAGACCACCGGTGATATCACCAGATTTGCCAACTGCTCTTGGTATCTTGACAATGGTATCGCCGGCTTCCACCATCTTGTTCAGGTCGGTTACCAGGTGAGCGCCAACGGGCAGGTTGTAAGACTTGATCTCCACTCCTTCGGCTGACATGATCTTGATAGTCGGGTTCTTGGTCTTGTCCCTGCTTTCAATGATCACCTTCTCCTTGAAGCCTGTCTGTTCGTCAGACTCTTCGCGGTAGGTCACGCCCTCAATGAGGTAGTCAAATGCCACCTTACCTGACACCTCGGAGATGATGACGGCATTGAAGGGATCCCATTCGCAAATGAGATCGCCTTTCTTTACCTCCTGGTTGGGTTTGATGTATAGTCTGCTTCCGTAAGGAATGGTATGGGTTGTCAGTGCGATTCCCGTTGTCTTGTCAACTATCCTAAGTTCTCCCAGGCGTCCTATTACGATGTCAATAGCACCTTTCTCAGGATCCTTTTTGGATACGGTTCTGACCTCCTCAATTACAGCCACTCCGCCATACCTGGCAATAAGGCTTGACTCGGTGGTGATGTTTGATGCTGTACCTCCCACGTGGAATGTACGCAGTGTAAGCTGGGTGCCAGGCTCACCGATACTCTGTGCGGCTATGACCCCCACGGCCTCGCCCTTCTGAACCATCCTTCCGGTTGCCAGGTTACGGCCATAGCATTTGGCGCAGACTCCCTTCTTTGATTCACAGGTAAGCACTGAACGGATCTCAACCTGCTCTATGGGCGACTCGTCAATGCGGTTGGCGACATCTTCGGTTATCTCTGACCCGGATGATACTATCAGCTCACCGGTAAGGGGATTGTAGATATCATGCACAGTGGTGCGGCCAAGGATCCTGTCATAAAGTGACTCAACTACCTCCTCATTGTTCTTGATGGCAGTAGCCGCCAGTCCACGTAGTGTGCCGCAGTCTTCCTCGGTGATAATCACATCCTGTGACACGTCAACCAGCCTTCGGGTAAGGTATCCTGCATCTGCAGTCTTGAGAGCAGTGTCAGCGAGACCTTTTCGGGCACCATGGGTTGAGATGAAGTACTCGAGTACGGAGAGCCCCTCTTTGAAGTTTGAAAGAATCGGGTTTTCGATGATCTCTGATCCGGATGCTCCTGATTTCTGAGGTTTGGCCATAAGACCCCTCATGCCTGAGAGCTGACGGATCTGTTCCTTTGAACCCCTCGCGCCTGAGTCAAGCATCATGTAAACCGAATTGAAGCCCTGCTTGTCAGTAGAAAGCTGCTTCATCAGAGTCTGGGTCAGACGTGCATTGACATGGGTCCATATATCAATGATCTGGTTATACCTTTCATTGTTGGTAATGAACCCCATGCTGTAGTTTGAAAGAACTTCGTCAACCTGCTCGTATCCCTCCTGAACAAACATCTCCTTCTCCTGCGGAATGATAACGTCATCAAGATTGAAAGAGAGACCTCCGGTAAATGCCATTCGGAATCCGAGATCCTTGATTGCATCAAGGAAGTCCGCAGTTTTTGCAGTGCCTGCTTTCTTGAGCACGGTACCGATGATGTCTCGGAGTGATTTCTTGGTCAGAAGTCCATTGATATAGCCTACCTCCTCTGGCACGAATTCATTGAAGATCACTCTACCCACGGTGGTCTCAATCAGACGGTTAACCTTCTGATCGTCAACCATGTCAATTACCTTAACCTTGATAACGGCATGCAGGTCTATCTTGCCTTCGTTGTAAGCTATACGCACCTCTTCGGGAGAATAGAAGACCGTTCCTTCGCCTTTAACCTTGATGGTCTCAGTGCTTACGCGTGCCTTGGTGATATAATAGAGACCAAGCACCATATCCTGTGAGGGCACTGTAATGGGAGCGCCGTTGGCCGGGTTCAGTATGTTATGCGATGCAAGCATAAGCATCTGTGCTTCCAGGATGGCGGCGTTGCCCAGGGGCAGGTGTACAGCCATCTGGTCTCCGTCAAAGTCAGCGTTGAATGCGGTGCACACAAGCGGATGAAGCTGAATGGCCTTGCCCTCAATCAATTTGGGCTGGAATGCCTGTATCCCCAGCCTGTGAAGTGTGGGAGCACGGTTCAGCATCACGGGATGCCCCTTGAGAACATTCTCCAGGATATCCCATACCACGGGGTCTTTCCTGTCTACAATCTTCTTGGCGCTTTTAACGGTCTTGACAATACCCCGTTCAATAAGCTTTCGTATTATGAACGGCTTGTATAGCTCAGCCGCCATATCTTTCGGAATACCTGTCTCATGCAGTTTCAGCTCGGGTCCTACGACGATTACCGAACGTGCCGAATAGTCAACCCTCTTGCCAAGCAGGTTCTGACGGAATCGTCCCTGCTTACCCTTGAGGCTGTCTGAGAGCGACTTGAGTGGCCTGTTGGCGTCTGTCTTGACTGCGTTCGCCTTGCGTGAGTTGTCAAACAGCGAGTCAACAGCTTCCTGAAGCATCCTCTTCTCATTGCGGAGTATCACCTCCGGAGCTTTGATCTCTATCAGTCTCTTGAGACGGTTATTGCGGATAATCACCCTGCGGTAGAGGTCATTGAGGTCGCTTGTGGCGAACCGTCCGCCATCGAGCGGTACCAGTGGCCTCAGTTCTGGCGGGATGACAGGAACAATCTTAACGATCATCCACTCGGGCCTGTTTATATTCTTTGACTCCCTGAAGGCCTCAACCACCTGGAGCCTCTTAAGTGCTTCGCTCTTGCGCTGCTGCGAGGTCTCGGTGTTTGCGCGGTAGCGCAGTGAATATGAGAGCTCATCAAGATCGAGCTTGCCCAGGAGCTTATACAGAGCTTCTGCTCCCATCTCTGCAATAAACTTGTCGGGATGATCATCATCTAGATACTGGTTCTCCTTTGGCAGGGTCTCCACTATCTCCATATATTCCTCCTCAGAGAGAAAATCAAGGTATTTTACTCCATCGGCGGCTTTGACACCAGGGTTGATAACCACATACCTTTCATAGTAGATGATGCTGTCAAGCTTCTTTGTAGGCAGGCCCAGCAGATAACCTATCTTGTTGGGCAGTGACCTGAAGTACCAGATATGGGCTACAGGAACCACCAGCGAGATGTGTCCCATGCGTTCGCGCCTGACTTTCTTCTCCGTCACCTCAACGCCGCAGCGGTCGCAGACGATACCTTTGTAGCGTATCCTCTTGTATTTGCCGCAGTGGCACTCATAGTCCTTCACTGGTCCGAATATCCTCTCGCAGAAAAGGCCGTCACGTTCAGGCTTGTAGGTACGGTAGTTGATAGTCTCAGGTTTCAGGACCTCGCCGCTTGACTTGTCAAGAATCTCCTCCGGCGATGCCAGCCCTATCGATATCTTCGTATAGCTGGTCTTCTGTTTGTTATCCCTTCTGAATGACATATTATGTTTTAGTTTTTACTTTGTGTATGCTCAGCTTAGTTACTCAAGATTGATGCTCAGGCCCAGCCCGCGCAGTTCGTGCAGCAGCACGTTAAGCGACTCGGGTATTCCGGGCTGTGGCATGGGCTCTCCCTTGACAATGGCTTCATAAGCTTTGGCTCTTCCTATCACGTCATCAGACTTTATTGTCAGTATCTCCTGGAGGATGTGAGCGGCACCGAAAGCTTCCAGGGCCCATACTTCCATCTCTCCGAAGCGCTGGCCACCGAACTGGGCTTTCCCCCCCAGAGGCTGCTGGGTGATGAGAGAGTAGGGCCCGATAGACCTGGCGTGCATCTTGTCATCAACCATATGGCCCAGCTTGAGCATATATATCATTCCCACGGTAGCCGGCTGGTCAAACCGTTCGCCGGTGCCACCATCATAGAGGTAGGTGGTACCATTGCGCGGCACCCCGGCTTCCTCGGTCAGATTGTTGATCTGATCCTGTGTGGCCCCATCAAAGATAGGGGTTGAGAAGGTCATCCCAAGCTCCCTGCCGGCCCATCCGAGTACTGTCTCGTATATCTGACCCAGGTTCATCCTTGAAGGCACACCCAGCGGGTTGAGAACGATATCCACGGGAGTGCCGTCAGCCAGGAAAGGCATGTCTTCCTGCCTCACTATCCGTGCAACAATACCCTTGTTACCATGTCGGCCGGCCATCTTGTCGCCCACCCTGATCTTGCGCTTCTTGGCAATATAAACCTTGGCAAGCCTTACGATACCTGCAGGAAGCTCATCACCGATAGTGATGTTGTACCTCTTCCTCTTATAGACCCCGTCAATCTCCTTATACTTGATGATATAGTTGTGGAGCAGCTGCTTGATGCTGTCATTCTTCTTCTTGTCAGTGGTCCACTTATTTGGATTGATGTTCAGGAAATCTATCTCCTGGAGCTGCTTCAGTGTGAACTTGGCTCCCTTGGGAATTATGTCAACGTTGAGATAATCCTTTACTCCCTGTGAGGTCTTTCCGTTTACCAGGATAAAGAGCTTGTCAACCAGCCTTGCCTTGAGATCGTCAGACTCCCTGTTGAAGTCAGCATCTATCTTGTCCAGGAGGGGCTTTTCAGCGGTCTTGGACTTGCGATCCTTGATAGCACGGGTAAACAGCTTCTTGTCAATGACCACACCTTCAAGGGAAGGACCGGCTTTAAGTGATGCATCCTTAACGTCTCCGGCCTTGTCACCGAAGATGGCTCTGAGGAGTTTCTCCTCGGGTGACGGGTCAGATTCGCCCTTGGGAGTGATCTTGCCTATGAGTATGTCTCCCGGTCTGATCTGTGCGCCTATGCGGATGAGTCCGTTCTCGTCAAGATTCTTCGTGGCCTCCTCGCTGACGTTGGGGATGTCAGAGGTAAGCTCTTCCATACCTCGCTTGGTGTCACGTACCTCAAGCAGATACTCATCAATATGCACAGATGTAAAGATGTCTTCCTGAACCACCTTCTCACTGATCACAATAGCATCCTCAAAGTTGTATCCCTTCCAGGGCATAAATGCTACCTTCAGGTTGCGTCCGAGGGCAAGCTCGCCATTCTTGGTGCCATAGCCTTCAGTAAGCACCTGTCCCTTAACCACCTTCTCTCCCTTCCTGACGATCGGGATAAGGTTGATTGTTGTATTCTGGTTGGTTTTGTGGTACTTGGGAAGCCTGTACCTCTTCACATCGTCATCAAAGCTGACGAATTTTTCCTCATCGGAGCGGCTGTAGCGGATGACTATCTCGTTTGCATCAACATATTCAACCACGCCGTCACCTTCGGCCACAATCAGTATGCGTGAATCCTTTATCACCTGTGCCTCCAGACCTGTTCCCACTATTGGGGCCTCGGGCCTCACCAGCGGAACAGCCTGACGCATCATGTTTGATCCCATAAGTGCACGGTTGGCATCGTCATGCTCAAGGAAGGGAATCAGGGATGCTGCAATGGATGCTATCTGGTTGGGTGCCACATCCATCATCTGTACCTTTGATATCTCCTCGAAGGGATAGTCAGCGCCGTATCTCGATTTGGCTCTTGGGTTGGCGAAGGTTCCATCTTCGTTCAAAGGCGCATTAGCCTGTGCCACAGTTAGATACTCCTCATCCTCAGCGGTAAGCCATTTAACATCCTCGTTCTTAAGGTTCACCTTGCCCTCCTTAACATCGCGGTAGGGGGTTTCGATAAATCCCAGCTCGTTGATACGGGCATAGACGCAGAGCGAAGAAATAAGGCCGATGTTAGGACCTTCAGGTGTCTCTATCGGGCAGAGACGGCCATAATGGGTATAATGCACGTCACGAACCTCGAATCCTGCACGCTCACGTGACAGGCCGCCCGGACCGAGGGCTGAGAGACGGCGTTTGTGAGTCATCTCTGCCAGCGGGTTGGTCTGGTCCATGAACTGTGACAGCTGGTTGGTGCCGAAGAAGGAGTTAATGACTGAAGAGAGGGTCTTTGAGTTGATCAGGTCAACGGGGGTAAAAACCTCATTGTCACGCACATTCATACGTTCACGTATGGTGCGTGCCATTCGGGCAAGGCCCACGCTGAACTGTGCTGAAAGCTGTTCGCCAACAGTTTTGACCCTTCTGTTGCTGAGGTGGTCAATATCATCCACGTCAGTCTTCGAGTTGATCAGTTCGATGAGATAACCGATGATAGCGATGATATCCTCCCTGGTAAGGATTTTTGTATTTATATCGATGTCAAGGTTGAGTTTCCGGTTAATGCGGAAACGTCCCACATCGCCAAGGTCATAACGTTTGTCTGAGAAGAAGAGCTTATCGATGATGTCACGGGCAGTTGCCTCGTCAGGCGGCTCGGCATTGCGAAGCTGCCTGTAGATATAGAGCACAGCCTCCTTCTCGGAGTTGCACGGGTCTTTCTGCAGTGTATTGTATATGATTGCAAAGTCTGACAAGGTCATGTCATCACGATGAAGCAGTACTGATTTGGCTCCTGAATCAACTATCAGGTCAACATGTTCGCTTTCAATGACTGTCTCCCTGTCAAGCACCACCTCATTACGCTCAATGGAGACCACCTCGCCGGTGTCCTCATCCACGAAGTCCTCCACCCAGGTGCGCAGTACCCTGGCAGCAAGCCTGCGACCGATAAGCTTCTTGATGTTTACTTTTGATACCTTATGCTCCTCGGCGAGGTTGAAGATCTCAAGTATGTCCTTATCGCTCTCAAAGCCGATGGCTCTGAGGAGGGTGGTGACAGGCAGTTTTTTCTTCCTGTCTATATAGGCGTACATCACGTTGTTGATGTCGGTGGCGAACTCTATCCATGATCCCTTGAAGGGGATTATCCTGGCGGAATAGAGTTTGGTACCATTGGCATGGATGCTCTGCCCGAAGAAAACGCCGGGTGATCTGTGCAACTGTGAGACCACCACTCTTTCGGCACCGTTGATGACGAACGTACCGCGTTCGGTCATATAGGGAATGACACCCAGGTACACATCCTGAATTACTGTGTCAAAATCCTCGTGCTCGGGGTCGGTGCAGTATAGTTTCAGTTTTGCCTTGAGCGGCACGCTGAAAGTAAGTCCCCTTTCTATGCACTCATCAATGGTGTAACGGGGAGGGTCAATTGAATAGTCCAGGAATTCGAGCACAAAATTGTTCCTGGTATCGGTAATAGGGAAGTTCTCCATGAAGACCTGGTAGAGGCCTTCTTTCCTCCTGTTCTCGGGTGTAGTGCCGAGTTGGAAAAACTCGGAAAAAGACTTTAACTGAATCTCAAGAAAATCAGGGTATTCCAGCTGATCCTGCTTGGATGCGAAACTTATTCGTTCGATATTTTTTGAGGACATTTATGGTAGGATTAAGTGAACTTATGATAAATGACAAAAAGGCTTAGCCCCGCCAGGTGACGGGACTAAACCTGTAAACCCGGTAATCAGGTATAACTTATTTAAGTTCAACTTCAGCTCCTGATTCTTCCAATGTTTTCTTAATGTTCTCTGCCTCTTCCTTTGAAACGCCCTCTTTTACCGGGCCGGGAGCGGCATCAACCACAGCTTTTGCTTCTTTGAGGCCAAGGCCGGTGAGATCTTTCACCAGTTTGACGATCTGAAGCTTCTGGCCGCCTGCACTTGTGAGGATAACATCGAACTGCGTTTTTTCTGCTGCTGCGGGGGCTGCGTCACCGCCTGCCGCAGGGGCTGCTACTGCCACTGCTGCTGCTGCAGGTTCAATGCCGTACTCATCTTTCAATATCTGTGCAAGCTCATTAACCTCTTTCACGGTTAAGTTCACCAACTCTTCTGCAAATTTCTTAAGATCTGCCATTTTTATAGGAATTTTTAATTTGATTAACTAATTGATTATTCTTTTTTTGACAGTGTTTCCAGAACACCGTGGATTTTTGAACCGCCTGACTGCAGCGCGGAGATTACATTCTTCGCGGGTGACTGGAGGAGCATGATGATATCGGCAATGAGTTCTTCCCTTGACTTGAGTGCCACGAGGGTATCAAGGAGGTTGTCACCAACATATACCGATTCTTCAATGTATGCTCCCTTAAGCAGGGGTTTCGGATGCGATTTACGGAACTCCTTGATCAGTTTTGCGGGAGTATTTCCGTTATTCGAGAACATTACGGCAGTAGAGCCTTTCAGCACGGAGACAAGTTCACCGTACTCCAGGCCCGCCTGCTCCAGTGCTCTTTTGAGGAGGGTGTTTTTAACAACAACCAGTTTGATCTGGTTCTCAAAACACTTCCTTCTGAGATCACTGGTGTCAGCAGCGTTCAGCTGTGCAGTGTCAGTCAGGTAAAAGTGGCTGTACTCTTTCAGGGTTTCAGCCAGACTGTTAATGATATCGGATTTTTCTTCTCTTCTCATAATCTCTCTGAGTTAGTGCTTTCAGTTAAACATCAAGGCTCTTGGGATCAACCTTCAGTCCCGGACTCATGGTGCTTGAGAGGAAGATACTTCTGACGTATGTTCCTTTCGCCGATGCGGGTTTGAGTTTGTTGATCGTGGAGAGAAATTCCCTTGCGTTTTCAACGATCTTATGAGGTTCGAAGGATACTTTTCCGATGGAAGCATGTACTATACCGGCTTTATCAACTTTAAAGTCGATTTTTCCCTGCTTAACCTCCCTGACAGCCTTGCTGATCTCCATGGTTACCGTTCCGCTTTTAGGGTTCGGCATCAGACCACGGGGACCGAGGACTCGTCCCAGCTGACCTATCTTACCCATCACTGAGGGCATGGTAATGATTACGTCCACGTCGGTCCAGCCGGCCTTGATCTTCTCCACCCACTCATCGAGACCCACATGATCAGCGCCTGCTTCCTTTGCTTCAGCCTCCTTGTCGGGGGTGACCAGGGCGAGAACCCTGACCTCCTTGCCCGTGCCGTGAGGGAGGGAGACCACGCCACGAACCATCTGGTTCGATTTGCGGGGGTCAATACCCAGCCTGACGTCAATATCAACTGAGGCATCAAACTTCGTAGTAGTGATATCTTTTACCAATGCTGCCGCTTCTGACAAAGTATAGAGTTTGCCATGCTCCACTTTCGCGAGGGCAAACTTCTGATTCTTGGTAAGCTTAGCCATTTCTATTCACTTAGTTTTATTATTTACCGGGGAATGCACCTGTTACGGTGATACCCATACTTCTGGCTGTCCCAGCCACCATCTTCATCGCGGATTCGAGGGTAAAGCAGTTAAGATCCTGCATTTTATCCTCAGCTATAGTCTTTACCTGGTTCCATGTTATGGAGGCCACCTTGCTGCGGTTGGGTTCCGGGGAACCCTTCTTCGCCCTGGAGGCTTCAATAAGCTGGACTGCCACGGGAGGGGTTTTGGTGACAAAGTCAAATGACTTGTCATTGTATACCGTAATAATTACCGGTATGACCTTCCCTGCCTTGTCCTGGGTACGGGCATTGAACTGTTTGCAAAACTCCATGATATTCACACCCTTTGAACCCAGTGCGGGGCCTACGGGTGGAGATGGATTGGCTGCTCCGCCTTTAATCTGTAATTTGATTAATCCAGCAACTTCTTTTGCCATAATTAAAAATTTGCATTGTTTATAGCGAGAGCATGACTGCCGCTTAAGGAAGCATTATAATTCACGGCTGTCAATTTCCTTATTTCCCTAACTTTCTTTCTCTACCTGCATGAAGCTCAACTCAAGGGGTGTCTTGCGTCCGAAGATCTTGACCATCACCTTGAGCTTGCGCTTCTCTTCATTGACCTCTTCAATCACTCCGGTGAAGCTGTTGAAGGGTCCGTCTATCACTTTGACCGTCTCGCCCACTACGAACGGGATGTTTATCTCCTCTTCACTGGCTGCCAGTTCGTCCACCTTACCAAGGATGCGGTTGATCTCCGCCTTCCTGATGGGTGTTGGTTCACCAGACTGCGTTCCGAGGAATCCAAGCACATTCGGATATTACGCAGTACGTGGGGCACTTCGCCCACCATGGCAGCCTCCACGATCACATAACCAGGGAAGAACGGGCGCTCCTTGCTCACCTTCTTGCCAGCCCGGATCTGGTAGATCTTCTCCGTTGGTATTAGTACCTGAGTGATGTAATCCTGAAGCTTAAGGCGGACGATCTCTGTTTCAAGGTATTCCTTAACCTTCTTCTCCTTACCGCCTATAGCCCTGAGCACATACCACTTCTTTACGTTTTCACTCATCTGTGACCGTTAGCTTTTTTTAATACAACAAACTGTAAACAGCACCCATGGCCTTTTCAAACATGAAGTCCATAGCCCATATTACGAGAGCCAGGATTACCGAGGTGATGAGTACCAGGGTGGCGCTTGCCTGCAGCTCGTTCCATGTGGGCCACGTCACCTTGTGCATCAGTTCGTTATATGATTCTTTAAAGTACGTCCCTATCTTCATATTAAGACTTCAATTTCGCACGGGAGGAGAGGCTCGAACTCCCGACACCTGGTTTTGGAGACCAGTGCTCTACCAACTGAGCTACACCCGTGTACATTTTGATGGTAACCGCACGCGCCTGCGCACGGTTACCATACTATATATATTTAATAAGGTCTCTTAGTCGATGATGTCAATCACCTGTCCAGCACCAACAGTACGGCCTCCTTCGCGGATAGCGAAACGGAGTCCTTTATTGATAGCAACCGGGTAGATCAGCTCTACGGTTATGGTCACGTTGTCACCGGGCATAACCATCTCTGTTCCCTCGGGGAGAGCTATCTCACCGGTAATGTCAAGGGTACGGAGATAGAACTGCGGACGGTAGTGGTTGTGGAACGGGGTATGACGGCCGCCTTCCTCTTTTTTGAGCACGTAGACCTCAGCCTTGAACTTGGTATGGGGTGTTATTGAACCCGGCTTTGCAAGCACATGACCTCTCTTGATCTCCTTCTTGTCAACGCCACGGAGGAGAAGACCAACGTTGTCACCTGCTTCACCCTGGTCAAGGATCTTGCGGAACATCTCAACACCGGTACATACGGTCTTGCGTTTTTCCGAACCCAGTCCCACGATCTCCAGCTCGTCGCCGGTATGAACCATGCCGGTTTCGATACGGCCCGTGGCCACTGTACCGCGGCCGGTAATGGAGAAGATATCTTCCACAGGCATAAGGAAGGGCTTCTCATTTTCACGCGGAGGAATAGGTATGTATTCGTCAACGGCATCCATCAGTTCCATCACCTTATCTTCCCACTTGGGTTCCTGATTCATTGCGCCAAGTGCCGAGCCGCGGATAACGGGAGCATTGTCACCGTCAAACTTGTAGAAGTTCAGAAGGTCACGTACCTCCATCTCAACGAGGTCAATCAGTTCCTCATCATCAACAAGGTCAACCTTGTTAAGGAAAACGACGATCCTCGGCACGTTAACCTGGCGTGCGAGAAGGATATGTTCACGTGTCTGCGGCATCGGGCCGTCAGTGGCGGCAACAACGATGATGGCGCCGTCCATCTGGGCAGCACCGGTAACCATGTTCTTCACATAGTCAGCGTGACCCGGACAGTCAACGTGAGCATAGTGACGGTTCGCGGTTGAATACTCAACGTGAGAAGTGTTGATTGTAATACCCCTTTCCTTTTCTTCGGGGGCATTGTCGATTGAATCAAAGTCCCTTACTTCTGAGAGACCCTTCTTAGCGAGAACCATCGTAATAGC
>Ga0116143_10001599_pt1 | contig 26732 bp, 16 predicted proteins | sample AD_UKC034_MetaG_FD_89745 | JGI IMG/M metagenome (GOLD analysis project Ga0116143, IMG submission 89745) | Active sludge microbial communities of municipal wastewater-treating anaerobic digesters from USA - AD_UKC034_MetaG | ecosystem: Engineered > Bioreactor > Anaerobic > Digestate | place: USA...
AAAAATAAAGCCGTTGAAAATAAGTTTATCAACGGCTTCACCTGCTTAATAATAACTGCTGAGAGTTACTTTATAATATTGAATTTAATCGATCGATTAATTTGTTCTCCTTTAATAGTGATTAAATAAATTCCTGTTGCATAAGAATCAACATTCAATTTAATAACAGATTCACTTTCATTGGAGATATTTTGTGAATATACAATTTGTCCAATACTATTGATCATATTTAATTTCAAATCACCTGTTCTATTTTTGTTTGAAATTTGAATAAAGGCCGTTTCGTTTGCGGGATTTGGATAGATATTCAATGAAATAGGCCCATCACTCTCATTCAAACCTGTACTTAATTGATCATAAAGTATTAAATCATCAATTGCAGCTTCTATTAGCGATCCACTAGGATTTTGACCGGGATCGGGAATGTCTTCTGCTACAAATCGAATTTTAACGTTTGCGGTTGGTGTTACATAATCGGCTACTCTAAATGCATAAAATCTCCAACTATGATCAGGTGTATGGGTATTCTCAACAGGCACCCAAGTTGATCCATTATTAGAAATCAATACTTTCCAGGCATCTTTTTTAGGATTTGCACCTTGATCATTGGTATACCAACGATAGAATGAGAAAGCGGGATTGGTGTAAGAGCTTAAATCATAAACTGGTGATTCAAGTGTAGTAGTTCCTCCATCCACATCGTTGGTTCCTGCCGGGTCATTGGCACTTGTTGCATTACCAGTTAAGGCACAGAATAATCCTCCAGATGTTACCTGTGTACCGGTTTGTACTTGCGAACTTGGTACTCCAGCTGTCAGATAGGATGCAATCGGAATATCAATGGTCCACAATCCGGTGGTGGCATTATCAGAAGGTATTCCTGTGGTCCATGAACCAAAAGTAAAATCAAAATCCTCATTTGAAATATCGGTATAGTCGATCAACATAAAATAAGGAATATTAGGATCTGTAGCAGCATCAGCTGCAAGTGGAATTACATTTTTAACTGCACCCGTAGTGTCTTCTAATCCTAAATAATAACTAACAAGTGTTCCTGGTGCTTGAGCAGGTATCAACCCTTGGTAGTTATTTCCTGATGTATTGGTCATGGTAATATAGTTCCATGCTCCTGTATTCACTTTATAATAACATCTAACACCATTAAGAATAGCTGGCAAAAACAAATTGGTTACAGTAGCATTAATAGTAATTGGTGTTGCAGCATGCAATTGCATAGGTGTATGGTTAATTTGAGCGGTAGTAATTAATGTAATTCCGTGCATGTCAAATGCAGTTAAAATCGCAATCATGTTAGGAGTTCCATTTGAAAGGTTCCCATCGTTATCGTCTTGTGTTAATGCCTCCAATAATATATCAGTGAATAAAACTCCTTCACTCCCTGTTGGTCCGGTTAATCCTGCATCATACGTAGCAGTAAACAACTCCATCATTCCTTGAACATCATTAATGATCTGACCATAATCCCACCAACAACCTGCAATAATCTCTCCATCGGCATGAACTTCTCCTACTAGATCTTGTGGATAGACTTTAATATTTTGATCATATCTTCTAACAAATCCATTTGGATTGTTTTGAAAGAAACCAATTCCTAAAATCGGACTTTCTGTAATTCCGAGTGCCCAAATATCGGCATAGCCTTCATGCATGGCTCCATTGTTCCAATTTGCTCCTACTGATTGATAATACTTATCGTTGATGCCATGTCCGTATTCATGATAAACCACATCTGCTACATAGGATGTTGGATTGCATCCACCCCCAGCATTAAAAAAGTTTATCGAAGAGCCGTTATAGAATGCGTTGCAAGATCCACTTACATCAATATTAGTTGGTAAAGGATAGTCCAAGCCTGTAAATGATCCAAAAAATCCTTTCATATAATCATGTACCACTCCAACAGCATGAAAAGCACTTAACTCTTTATCGTTTGCGTTTGCATTAAACGATATGGCATTTTGCCCGGGATTAATAGTAGTTGTAAAAACCGGTGTAGAATTGTTTGTTTGAATTTTTGACCACTTACCCTCCAATGAAAACGTAGCACTTGTAGGAGTTGTAAACGGTAAGTTTAACAAACCGTTTACATCAGTAAAATAATTCACACTGTTAGCTGTAACTTTTACATGAGCTAAAGGATTAGTGCTGATTGGACTATAAGGATTGGTTAAATAATAAGTGCCTGTAAGTGTAATGTCGGTATTGGCATTAGGGGGACCACAATGATATACCTGATTTTGACGATAAAGAATCTCACCTGTATTGGCATCCACCAAAGTGTAGTACTTCGCTGGTATGTTTTCAGGACTCAAGTTTTCAATTACAAATTCATAAACCAATTTATAATCATATTTTCTGTAAGCCGGAACAGGAAGAATTTTTAAATCGCCACCACTACTTTTATTGATATAGGGTACATTGTTCTGAGCAAAAGTCAACGCTTGAGCTGAAGTTAATCCGGGTGTTGCATCAATTGCTATATTGTATGCTTGAATGCCAAATAACATAACTTCGTTTTGCTTCGTCATTTTAACATACACATCGCTCCACAGCACTTCAAGGCCTTTATGATTTTGGGTATAATGAACAAAATTGTACTTAGAACCATGAATCACACTACGAAGTGTAAGCTCACTCTTTGGAAAAGAAAACATGCTCAATTCATTTTGTATAAAAGCATCGGCAATATGCTCAGCTCCACCACTTACATTCATGAAATAAGGTTGCCCTGCAGCTCTATGAGGTAAAGAAGATGATTCATCAAACTGTACGTACCAATTACCAAATTTTGAAGTGAAACTTTGCCATGAGGCACTTTCTCTCAGCAATTGCTGAAAATACAGATCAGGCAACTGTTTTGGGTTTTTTATATGTGTAACGTTTAATGCATCATCATGGAAATGCAAATTTCCGTCTGCAAGAACTGGCATGATAAAGAATAAGACCAGAATTGTTAAAATGGAAAATCTTTTCATAGTTAAATGGTTTAGTTAAAACAAATATAGATTAAAACAAATATAGATTTATATTGAATTAAAGAAAATGTACAAGTTAAGTGCTTTGTGAAATAACTAGAATTCTTTGATTAGTACAGTTTTACAACAAACGATAGATCATTTGGTTCAACATTCTATACTTAACGAGTCGAAAGCACATTCAATATTGATCGGCAAAGACGCATTTATTTCTTTATGAAGGCCCATTTGATGACTCATATGAATTAAAAAACCCTTTTCCGGGTCGAGTTCTTTCAATATTTCAACAGCATCATTTAAGGTGAAATGAGAAATATGCTTCTCCTTTCTGAGGGCATTTATCACCACTACTTTCGATCCTCGTATCTGATCCATACTATTCCGATCAATTTGATTCGCATCGGTTATATATGTAAAATCCTTCATTCTAAACGCAAGCACGGGAAGCTTATAATGAAAAACCTCTATGGGTAAAAAGGGAATATCGCCTACCGAAAAAGTATTGTTCTTCGCAATAGTTTTCATTTCTATTTCTGGCACACCAGGATATTTTTCTTCTTCAAATATGTAGGGGAATTCTCTTTGTAAAGCGCGCTGCACTTGTTGAGATGCATATACATTTATCTTTTTTTTCTGAACAAAGTTAAATGCTCTTATATCATCCATTCCCGCGACATGATCTTTGTGTTCATGGGTAAAGACTAAGCCATCCAGTTTAGTAACTTTTGCTCTTAACATTTGCTGTCTAAAATCAGGACCGGAATCAATGACCGCTGTTGATGTTTCGGATTGAATCAACATGGAGCAACGCAAACGTTTATCTTTTTCATCTGTTGATTGGCAGATGGAACACTTGCAACCAATAACCGGAATGCCTTGAGAAGTTCCGGTGCCTAAAAAAGTAAACTTCAGTTTATTGGTCATTTAATTCTGGTAATATCCAGTCGTTCGCACCGGTTTTATTTGTTTTTAATTTTGTCCAATCGGTCGAAAAATCTACGATTGCTTGCTGACTACGACCGTTCAAGCCATTGCTCATTTCAACACGTATTATAGGATTGCTCGCACCCTTACTTCTAAAATATGCTTCTAACTTCTTAACAAACTGATGCATCACTAAGGGGTTTAACTTGGCATCATTCCATTGAGTAATATTTAGAAATCCTTGAGGTTGAATTCTAACCTCATTCGGTTGATCATCGGCTTTGGCGAAAATCTTTACATCTGTTGCTTTAGTTCTCAATTTCATCCTCCAGGCAAATTGAAAGCCTATCCCTGTCCAATCTACGTCTCCCTTTATTGCATGATGACGCAATGGAAAGAAACACTGAAATACTATAAACATAGATAAGAGCATGATGCCCATAGGCTTCAAATCGTTTGTACCCTTGCTGTCATTTATTGTTTTTTTCGCTTTACCCAAGTGCCTTGATCGCAATGCAGATAAAGTTTCAGCAGGTACGAATAAACAGTTAGCCATGATCATAAAAAACGGGAATACTCCAATATCACCAGATTCGCCAAAATTGAAGATGAAATGATTTGATAAGTGAAAAATGCTTAAAACATAGATGGCATATTTTCTTGTGCTCTTAATCCACAAAGTGATGCTTGCGCCCAAGTCAATAATAACACCTCCATAAACAAGCAACAAAACCATCCAATTATCTTTGGCAATATTTATGCTGTGGGCATTTCCTGCATTTGAAAGTATGGTTCTAACCGGTTCGTGAGCTATCAACCAATCTGCATTGAGTTTATTGGTTCCGCCATAGAAGTAAACCAAAATAATAAGAAATTTAAGTAGAAACAGTACCCAATTTCGAGCATCTTTTTTAGTAGGATCATAAAAACAAAGCACCGTTCCAATGAGGCACAAGAGGTACATATGATTATTGAAATAGGATCTTTCTACCAACACGATGTACCAGAAGCAAACGGTAAATAGTATTATGGATACTTTAAAAGTTTTCTTTATAAGAATACCAACCCCTGCACCGAACAATATTAGTGGCAAGGATTTCATTACGGTATCGGGTAATAAACCAATCCATTCAAAGCCATCCCACTTCAAATTGAATTCGGGAAGAAGGATAAAGTTGTTTACGAAATCAACTTTTACAAAAGAATATACTTGTAAAAGAATGATCAATCCAAATCCGATTCTGAACCACTCAAGCGCTTCCTTTTGTATTGGTTTATTAAGATAGGTGTTAAAACGATTCATATGTTAAGCAAAAATATTCTTTTCTTTTAAAGCAATGTAACTTAAAGCAAACGAATATCGTATCGGATAATAAATTCTAATATGATACTTGCACAAAAACTTTCATTGAACGAGTATATCGTACATTCTTTTATTAATGGGAAAAAGACAAATGCTATTTCTAAGGAAGTAGACTTGGATATTTCTTATGTTCATTTAGTTTTGTATCAAGAGGGACTGCATTATTCTGTAGACAAAACTACCTCTAAAAGTAAGTAACCCCACTTCTCTATTTATTTAGTTTATTAGATTACTTTTGAAGTCATATATGGCTTCAAATTTTTTTGGTTCAATTTTTAGATTTAGCACTTTTGGCGAGTCGCATGGCAAACTAATCGGAGTTTTAATTGATGGTTGCCCTGCAGGATACAAGCTTAATCTAGAATTTATCCAACACCAATTGAACAGACGTAAACCCTCCTCCTCTCAAAGTTCTACTGCTCGAAAAGAAGATGACATAGCGGAAGTTTTAAGTGGAGTACATCAAGGAATAAGCACAGGGGCCCCTTTGTGTATAGTCGTTCAAAACAAAGACGCTCGACCTGTAGAGTATGAATCAATTCGAACTTCGTTTAGGCCTTCGCATGCTGATTACACCTATTATAAGAAATACGGAACTTTGCTCAGCAGTGGAGCCGGAAGAGCTTCAGCCAGAGAAACTTTGGCAAGAGTTATAGCCGGTGCTATTGCACAAGATATTCTGCAACAGGCAAAAATTTCAATTCAAGCATATGTATCCTCTATAGGTAAAGTGAAGTTACGTTTAGGTTATCACCAAATTGACTTAAATCAAGTTGATCAATATGAATTGAAATGTCCTCATAAAGATACGCATGAAAGAATGTTGGAACATTTAGAAGATTTGAAAAAGTTAGGAGATAGTACCGGGGGCATTATTACCTGTATCATTAAAAACTGTCCTGCCGGATTAGGCGAACCTATTTACTCCAAGTTAGACGCTGAACTTGCATACGCTATGATGGGCATTAATGCCGTGCACGGATTTGAATATGGAAGTGGTTTTGCAGGTTCTGCTTTAAAGGGATCTGAAAATAATGATGCATATGTGGTTCGCGATAATGAAGTTAGCACAACTAGTAATAATGCAGGTGGCATATTAGGAGGCATTAGTACCGGAATGGATATTTATTTTAATGTTGCTTTTAAACCGGTTTCTTCAATAGCAATAAGACAGGAAACGGTGAACGTTCAACTCGAACAAAGTGAAATTTCAGTGAACGGGAGACATGACGTATGTGTAGTTCCTAGAGCTGTACCTGTTGTAGAATCAATGGCTGCAGTGGTTATTCTGAATGCCATGCTTCAAAACAAAAGCAGTAGAGTTGATACAATTTTTTAGTATATTATTATACTAATTTTGCAACAATTAAGTTTTTCTTACTAATTATAAATCATGAAAAAAGGAATTATTATCACTTTAAGTTTGTTAGCGCTTTTACTAGTCTCAGCAATAGCTCTGCCCTATATTTTTAAAGATAAAATTGTAGCTCTTGTCAAAGATGAGAGTAACAAGAATGTAAATGCGACTATTGAATTCAGTGATGTGGATTTAACTCTATTTAATAGTTTTCCTAAACTGACTGTTATTATAAATGACCTTAGTATTGTTAACAAAGAACCATTTGTGAATGATACTTTATTGAGCACTAAAGAATTTGGAATAACTCTCGGATTGTTAAGTGTAATAAAAGGAGAGCAGATGGATATTTATGGAATCTATTTGGATAAACCACGTATTCAATTAATGATTAATGAAAGTGGTATTGCCAATTGGGATATTGCATTAACCGATTCAAGTGAAGCAGATTCCGATACTTCAGCATCATCATTTAAGATGTCTCTACAAAAATATTCTATCTCAGATGCATACTTGTTGTATGACGATAAAAGTTTAGGTTTTAAGACCGAGTTGAAAGATTTTAATCACTCTGGTAAAGGTAATTTCACTCAAGATAATTTTGTGTTGCAAACAGAGACGAAATGCCAGGCGCTAAATCTTTGGTATGAAAATGTAAAATATTTGAGTGAAGTAAACACCAATATCACAGCCGATATTGATATGAATATTCCAAATTTCACATTTACATTCAAAGAGAATAAGATTCTTCTGAATGAGCTGGCATTTGGAGTAGATGGATTTGTATCAATGCCAAATGATGACCTTGATATGGATCTTAAATTTGATGTTAAGCAGAATGAGTTCAAACATTTTCTTTCTCTGATTCCGGGAATGTACAGCGACAATTTTAAAGATCTGAAATCTTCCGGAGCTCTTTCCTTTTCAGGTTTCTTAAGAGGAACATACAACGATACACAAATGCCCGGATTTCAGGTTGCATTGAATATTAAAGATGGGATGTTTCAATATCCTTCATTGCCTTCAGCGGTAAATAATGTTCAGGTCGATCTTTTAGTTGATAATCCTGACGGTAATACTGACCACACCATTATTAATTTAAAGAAATTCCATGCTGAATTGGGAAAGGAGCCCTTTGATGCTTCACTACTGGTAAAAACTCCCATCAGCGATCCGGATTTGAATGCAATTATTAAAGGTAAAATAAATTTTTCTAATCTGTCGGATATTATTCCTCTTGAAGCAAATACTTCTTTAAGTGGATTAATGAATATCGATTTAAACTTGAATACCCGAATGTCTTACATTGATAAAAAGATGTATGAGAAGGTGAATGCGGAAGGATTAATTAATGTTACAGATGTAGTATTTAAATCTACAGACTATCCTGAAGGCATTAGCATCAAAACCACTAGCCTTGGTTTTAATCCCCGCTCAATTTCTTTAAGCAACCTAAATGGTACCTATAAGAATAGTGATTTTAAGGCCAATGGTGCTTTAGATAATGTGTTTTCATGGATGCTTAAAAATGAAACCTTGGTTGGAACATTAAATCTTGAATCCACGAAATTGGATTTAAATGATTTTATGGTCGAGACAGAAAGCAGTTCTGCGTCCACTGCTGATTCTAGTACCAATAGCATAATCAAAATTCCTGGTGGCATCGATTTTACCTTATTTACCGATGCTAAAGAAGTACGCTATGATAACATCACCTTAAGTGATTTTAATGGAAAAATTATCATTCGTGACGAAGCTGTTTTATTGGATAATATCAATACAAATCTATTGGGAGGATCGCTGCGCCTTAATGGCAAATACACTGCAAAAAATGACCAACCTAAAGTTGACTTTAGTATTGGTTTAAAAGATTTTGATATACAAGCAACCAGTGCCGCATTTGCCAGTATCCGACAATTGGCACCTATAGCAAAGTATGCAAAGGGTTTGTTCAGCAGTGAACTTAGCTTTAGTACCAATTTGGATGAAAGTTTAATGCCTGTTTTTAAAACGATGTTTGCCAAAGGAAAATTAAATACTTCAAATGTGAGTGTTGATGGATTTACTCCTATGGAAAAAGTTGCAAGCACTTTAAAAATGGAACAGTTCAAGAAGTTTTTTGTGGATAATGTTAATCTATCATTTTATGTAAAAGAGGGCCGTGCGTATGTAGAACCCTTTATCCAAAATATTGGTGGAACAAAAGCTTTGATTCAAGGATCAACGGGGACTGATATGTCGCTCAATTACGATATGAAGTTGGATATACCAACAAAGTACATGGGTAATGCTGCACAAAGTCATATACAAGGTTTGTTAGGTAAGGCCAATTCTTCTCTCGGTACAAATGTAAGTATGGGTGAAAGTGTTAAAGTAAATCTTCTATTGAGTGGTTTGATAAACAACCCCAGTATCAAAACCGATTTAAGTGATCAGAAAGCTAGTTTGCAAAAGAATCTTGAAGATCAGGCGAAAGCTGAATTGGAAAAACAAAAAGCTGAACTGGAAGCTAAAGTAAAAGCCGAAGCAGATAAACTAAAATCGGAAGCTGAAGCAAAAGCGAAAGAAGAAGCAGATAAACTTAAAAAGGAAGCGGAATTAAAAGCACAGCAAGAGTTAAATAAATTGAATGAGCAATTAAAGAAAGAAGCGGAAGACAAGCTTAAAAACCTTTTCAAGAAACCCAAATAAAATCCATTGAAACGAATTTTATTCATTTTCCTTTTGTGCTTTTCTATTGAAGGTAAAAGTCAACAATTGCCCTGTCTCTCTTCTGCCAATAAAAGGGCCATTAAAAGCTATGATTTGGCTTTAAAATTATATCGATCAAAAGGAGATAGAAAATTGATCTATGAAAAATGTGAGCAGTCTTTAGAAGAAGATTCGGCCTTTGTTCCTCCTCTACTCTTAGTCTCTGAATGTGCATTAAAATTCAAGGATGATTCTAAATTTATGTGGGCCTATGAGAAGCTGATAAACGTATGCGCTGAAGCTGACACCAATGTACATTTTGAAGCAGCAGAATTTTATTTTCGAAATGAGGATTACAAACGCGCTTCTGAGCTATATAAAGTTTATTTGGAATTTGCTTCTGTTCGTGAGGAACAAAACTTAACTGCTGAATTAAAGCTTTATAGATGTCAGTTAATTTTGGATCCGGTTCAATTTGATCCTCTGCCAATCGACAGTATTACTACAATAAATCCTGAATATTTACCAGCCATATCTCCTGATGATGAGTGGTTTTATTTTACTCGAAGATTTGATGAGAAGCCAATGAATTCATTCATCCCTAGAAATGTAGAAAAATTGATGATGGCATCGCACAAAAGTGGAGTCTTTTCTTCGGCTCAAAGTATGGGTAAACCTTTTAACATGACCAACAATAATAATGAAGGGGGACCTTCATTGAGTATTGATAACAAGAGAATGTTTTTTACCATAAACAAAGACGGAAACTTTGACATTTACATGTCGATGCAATACGATCATCAAAAGTGGACCCAACCCGAAAACTTAGGTGAGCAAATTAACGATCCTGTTCAGTGGGACTCTCAGCCCAGCATTGCACCTGATGGTAAAACATTATACTTTACTTCTTATCGCGATTCGGTGAATGGAACAAGTGATATTTTTTTTTCGGTGCAGAAAACCGATGGAACATGGAGCAAAGCTAAAGCACTACCCTCGCCTGTCAATACTATCGGAAATGAGAAATCTCCTTTTATACATCCCGATGGTTCGACACTGTATTTTGCAAGTGATGGCCATAAGGGAATGGGTGGGTTTGATATATTCGTTAGTAAGAAGGACAATCAAGGAAATTGGTCCACCCCTAAAAATATTGGGTACCCCATAAATACATTCGATGATGAAGTTAGCTTAATCGTGAGCACTTCCGGAAGTAGAGCCTATTTTGCAAGCAATAAAATTAAAAAATCGGCTGGGTACAATATCTATTCATTCTCATTGGATGATCGAATTAAACCTCAAAAAGTATTATTTGTAAAAGGAGAACTGAAGGATCAATTTAATAGTGTACCTATGGCTTCTAAGATTGAATTAAAGAATGTAAATACAAATGAAGTCATTAATGTAAGCTATGATACGCTGAGTGGACGTTATGCATCCGTAGTTTTGTTCGATAGTGATTATCTACTGTCGGTTAAAAAAGATAGTGCAGCTTTTGAAGCGCATTATTTATCTAAAAGTGATACTTCATTGCAAGCTCCGGTTAATGTAGATTTGAAAGTAAAAAAGATAGAAAAAGGAAGTTCGTTTTCATTCAATAATGTTTTGTTTGAAACCAACTCTGCTCAATTGGGTAAAGAGGCCAAAGTATTGATCAGATCGTTTGCAGAATTTATGATATCGAATGCAAATCTTATAATTGAAATTGCAGGGCATACCGACAATCAAGGAAATAGTTCAGACAATCAACAACTAAGTGAATTGAGAGCGAATTCTGTAAAACAATTTTTGATGGATTGTGGTATATCTTCGAAACGTTTGCTCAGTAAAGGTTACGGGATGTCAAGACCCATTGAAACAAATGATTCGGAAGAGCATCGATCGCTCAATCGCAGAACCGAGTTTATCATTGTCTCTAAATAAAAAACCCCGGCTTTTACCGGGGTAAGTTTTATTGTCCTCCAAACATTTTTTGTAAATCTTCAGGCTTCGTTTCTTTGTAACCTTCAGGTATTTCAAAAAGTTTTTTATCTAATTTTTCGGTGCTTACTTTATTGGCAATAAGTTTCATTGTCATGCCTTGTTGCGATACAGTATATTGTAAAGGAAATCCTTTCAGTTCAGGATATTCTGTACTAAAGTTGGCATTGTAAGCGGTGATATCATCAGTATAATATACTTCCATGGGTTCTTCGCTTTCGTCATATACTATCTCTGCTCGTTTACATGAAAATCCACATATTGTTTTTGTACCTTCGGTATAGTTGATCTTCACCTCATTTTTATCTTTATACTTATCTCGCACTTTTTCCATATCCGCTTTATTCATTGTCATAGATATTTTATGGCCCATCATGTCCATTAAAGTTGTGGCGCTTCCCGTTTTTCCATTAGCAATAACAACAGTCGTTCCCATACCCATATTCATCTCCACTCTCGACATATTATCTTTGAAAAACATGTGGGTTTCAGTAGGTAACATTTGTACCGCCTGTGGATCAAGATCCATATCGCTATATGTTATACTGTAAACAATTTTTCCTTCTTGAAATTTTGGACTTTGCGCCATTCCAAGAATTGGAAATAATATCAATACAAAAATTGATTTAATGATTAGTTTTTTCATTGAGTTTATATTTTAAGATTTTAATTTTTCTTTTTTAATTTCTTTATAATCTTCCGGAAGGTTAAAATAAGTAGAATCAACGGCTTCAAATTTAACTTCTTTAGCTGTAAGATGCATGATCATCCCATTAAAATTTAAACTATAGTCTAACATTATTCCCTTTACATCTCTAAAAGGGGTTGACCAATTCGGTTCATTTATATGTATATCTTCAGTAAAATATACCTTGTATTCATTTCCTGTGCTATCTCTTACTAGAATCTCTTTACAGTTATATCCGGCAATTTCTTTTCGTTTATTGGTATAAGTCAATTCTAAAGGGACCCGATCTTGATAATTTTTATCTACATCGTCTTTCCTTAATTTCATTACCGATTTCTGCCCAAGTGCTTTAACTAAAGTATTCATTGTGAAGTTATCGCTATTTGAAATCATCCTGGTTTCAAATAATCCGGCTCCTATAACCAATTCGGAGCAGGTACTATTGTTTTTGAAATACAAGGTCATTTCATCGGGCAACATGGCTTTCATACCATCCAATGAATCCGCATTGAGATATTCAATAGAATAAACTATGTATCCTTCATCTGGTGTATGAGAACTTATTGAAGAACAGGCAGATTGTAATAATCCAATAAAAATAAGTAATGAAAATAGGGATTGTTTCATGAAGAGTGTTTATTAATTTTATTGCCGATTATTACGTTAACACAAAGAAAACTATTTTTATATACTAATGGTAAATTATATCAAAATGAAAATACAAAACACTTTATTTTACACCATTTTCTTAATGATGTTGTGCATGAGTTCAACGGTAATCGCTCAGAAAAAGTCTATAGAGTTAAAGGATATATGGGGATCACCTACTTTTTTTGCAAAAGGAGTTTACGGATTGCAAGCAATGAACCACCCTCAGCATTTTAGCAACACCGCTGAAAATATGGATGGAATTACTTGTTTGATTAAATACGATTATAAAAGTGGTAAAGCGCTCGATACTATATTAAATGCTTACAATCTAAAAGTGGGCGACAAAACTATTGAATTTGAAGATTATTCATTTAGCGCAGACGAACGATATATTCTTCTATCAACTGAATCAGAAAAAATATATCGACACAGCAGCAAATCATTGTATTACTTGTACGATACAAAATCGAAGAGTCTTACATTAATTACAAAAAACGGTAAGGTTCAATATGCAAGTATCAGTCCAGCCAACGATTATATAGCTTATGTAATGGATAACAATCTGTTTTTACACAACATAGCTCAAGGCAGTGCCATTGGAATGACTGCGGATGGATCAAAGAATGTGATCATTAATGGAGCAACCGATTGGGTATATGAGGAAGAATTTTCAATGGATGTAGCGTATCAGTGGAGCCCCGATGGTAAGTATCTTGCCTATTATCGATTCAATGAATCGGAGGTTCCTGAATTCTCAATGACGGTATATGGGGATTTATACCCTAAAGAGGAGCGATGGAAATATCCAAAAGCGGGAGAGAAAAACTCAGTAGTAGATATTTTTATTTTGAATATGACCGATGGTCAGGTAGTTCAATGTGATATTGGTAAAGATGTTGAACAATATATTCCGAGAATAAAATGGACACAACAAGAAGGTAAGCTATGTATTACCCGGTTGAATCGTCATCAGAATAAGTTGGAACTATTAATTGCCGATGCCGCAAACGGATCAACCCGTGTATTACTGACCGAGTTGAGTAAAACCTTTATTGAGATTAGTGATGATTTACATTTTACTTCTGATCAAAAGCATTTTGTATGGACATCACAATCCAGTGGCTTTAATCATATTTATGTGTACGACATGGATGGCAATAAATTGAAACAAATTACAAAAGGAGAATACGATATCAGTGTTTTTTATGGCTACGATGAAAAAACACAGACTTATTATTATCAAAGCACAGAAAAAAATCCCGAAAGCAGATTGGTTTATGCTTATAGTGAAAAGAAAGGTAAGCGGATTCTGGGCCATACGGATGGTACCAATACCGCAACATTTAGCAGTGGATTTAAATACATGGTGAGTACGCATCATGGTATTGATCGCCCTTATTTGTGCGAAGTGTATGAAACCGGAAATGGTAAAAAAGTAAGAATATTAGAATCGAATGAAAAGGTTAAAAAATCTATGGATGAGTATCAATTGAATCCGGTTGATTTTTTTACATTTAAAACTCAAGCCGGACATGATTTACATGCATACATGATCAAACCAGCTGACTTTGTAGCCGCCAAAAAGTATCCTGTACTTCTTTATGTGTATGGTGGTCCCGGTTCTTTAGACAATAGTTCGCAAACGGTTACCGATGAATGGATTGGTCCTAATTATTTTTGGTTTCAAATGCTTACTCAAAAAGGTTATATAGTTATTTCTGTTGACAATAGAGGAACTCCCGGACGAGGAAGAGATTTTGCCCATTCCACTTACATGCAATTAGGAAAGTATGAAGTAGAAGACCAGATAGAAACCGCTAAATATCTTGCCTCACTCCCATTTGTTGATAAAGATCGAATTGGTGTATTTGGTTGGAGTTATGGTGGATATATGGCTTCTGCCTTATTGACTAAAGGAGCTGATTATTTTAAAACAGGAATTGCCGTAGCACCGGTAACAAACTGGAGGTATTACGATACCATTTATACAGAAAGGTATATGCGAACGCCACAAGAAAATGCATCGGGTTATGATGACAACTCCCCTATTAATCACGTAGATAAATTGAAAGGTAATTTTCTGTTAGTGCATGGTACTGCCGATGATAATGTGCATTTTCAAAACAGTGTTGATTTTGTGACTGCATTAACCAAAGCAGGAAAGCAATTCGACTCTTTTTATTATCCGAACAAAGCCCATGGAATTTCAGGTGTACGGCTTCATTTGTATACTATGATGACAAACTACGTTTTAGAAAAGTTGTGATAGAATCAGTTATTTGATACGTGTAAGATTAATTTGCCTTTTTTCACGTATAATTAAAGGAACTTTTTCAATTGATACACTACTGGTATCCAATCCAAATGCTCGTTCATCGCTTAACCCTAAATATCGTAATACACGATATACATCAGTTACTAACTTTTCCATAAAAGACAGTTCATTGTCATAACTGATATACTTATCTATTACTACAAAACGGAAGTCACCGATAATGTTATTTCTATTTAGAGATTCATAACGAGACCCAATATCGACTTCCATATTTTTAACCATTTCTTCCAATACCTTTCTAAATAATAAATTAATCTTTGGCGCTATTCTGAATCCGAGATAAAAATCAATTCTATAAATCTTGCCTTCCGTCAATGATGTGACCTTGTAATTCATTGTATATGGTTCATCCAATACATCAACATGAACGAACCAATAAATATCAGATTTCTTAGGTTGTTTTTGCATGATAGAGTAAATGATTCCAGATTCGATTTCATGGGTATTATTGGCACTAGTAAGATAAACCAGATGTGTACTATATTTTGAAATTGAAGGATCGTGACTTAAATCATTGAGCAAAGGGAGATAAGGCTTTAAAGAAACAAATTCAACATATCTGTTTCTTATTTTCCTGGCCTTATACCAGCTATACATTATAAAAATTACTATACCACTTAAAATAAAACTGACATAGCCTCCGTGTAAAAATTTAGCACTATTTGCAATTAAAAATGAAAATTCTATTGACCCATAGATAAATATAAAAATTACTATCAGAATGCTAGGATATCTCATTATCCGCATATATAAAACCAACAGTATAGATGTCATTATCATATCTATATTTATTGTTAAACCATAAGCGGCCTCCATATTTTTTGATTCTTTGAAGTACAATACTGTTGCAATGCACATTATATAGAGCAACCAATTTATAGATGGAATATAAATTTGTCCTTTTATATTTGAAGGAAATTTTATTTTAACCTTAGGCCAAAGGTTTAAACGAATAGCTTCGTTAATTAAAGTAAAGCTAGCGCTAATTAATGCTTGACTAGCAACAACTGTTGCCAATGTCGCAATAACCAAGCCAGTGATTCTAAACCAAGAAGGCATCAGTTCATAGAAAGGATTTATGTCATTCAGATAAGATCCTTTGTGATTCAGCAGCCAGGCTCCTTGTCCAAAATAATTTAACAATAGAGAGATCTTAACAAAAATCCAGCTTACACGGATATTTGATTTTCCACAATGTCCCATGTCCGAATACAAACCTTCGGCCCCAGTGGTGCATAAGAAAACAGCACCTAATACCCAAAATGCATTTGGTTGATTCATTAAAAAATCAAACATATAAATTGGGCTTATGGCTTTTAGTACACCGAAATTATTTGAAATCCCATTTACACCTAATGTGCTTAACATTATAAACCAAACGAGCATAACCGGCCCAAAAAAGCGACCTACAAAACCAGTTCCAAATTGTTGAACAAAAAATAAGGTGGTAAGAATTAGTATTACAATGGGAATTGTATTGATGTTTTGATCAAAAAATTTCAATCCTTCAATAGCTGAAGAGACCGAAATTGCTGGAGTAATTACTCCATCTGCTAATAAGGCACTACCGCCAATGATTGCCGGTAATATTAGCCACTTATACCGAACTCGCTTAACAAGAGTATACAATGAAAATATTCCACCTTCACCTTTATTATCTGCTCTTAGAGTGATGATCACATACTTCAATGTAGTTTGAAGTGTAAGTGTCCAAAAAATACACGATAGACCACCCAATATAAGTTCATCAGAAATAATACTCTGACCAGCAATTGCCTTCAATACATACAAAGGGGAGGTGCCAATGTCACCAAAAATAATTCCTAAAGTAATCAGTAAACCGGTCGGAGTGACTTTTGAATGCAAATTAGAGTGGTTCACTTATTTATGAATTGTCTTTGCAAATGTATAGGAAATTGCTTTCTAAAGGTTATATCGATAATAAATATTTTATTGAGTAAATAGTCTATTATTTTTTGATACAAAATTGATTTTTGCCCTATAGCTTCTTCCCTATCTGTTTTACATCCGATTGCAATTTTTCCAGAGCTTTCATGATATGATCTTCGGTGGCTGGTGCATGCGGTAATTGTCGGCTTATGTAGTTGCAAAATTTCCAAACTTCCAACACATCTCTGCCACTGATTTCGTAAGGCTTATAAAATGTATTGAGTGAACTGAGAACAAAGGTTTTGTTTTGTTTCAGATGATTGTCAACTATTTTAAATACAATTCCATCATCACGGGTAAGCAGCACACATGCTGTTCCACTTTTTATCGTAGTCCAATCATCCACATACTCTCCTATTACATATGCACCATCGGGTATGGGTAGCATACTGTCGCCTGATATTTCAAACATGCGATATTTGCGTTCGCTAAATAGAATGGGCAATTGAAATACCGGTAAGCTCGATACAAATTCTGAATCGGCATATCCTTGCCTGTACCCCGCACTTGCTTTTGCATTAACCAATTCGATATTGTCTCTATTGCCCTGATCGACTGTAGTGGCCAGTATTCGTAATTTCTTCCCATTTAGATAGGCATCAAAGCCTCGCTCCATTTGCCCGAGCATACTTTCGCTTGTCGAACTCAAGTCTTGTTTTATCAGATCGTCTATACTTAATTTATAATACTCCGAAAAAAGAATCAACGCTTGAATGGTGGGATTTTTTACAATACCGTTTTCGTAGTTGTTCAGTGTGGGACGGGTCATGCCCAATTCATTTGCTACCACATCTTGTGTACGTTGTTTTCGTTTGCGCAGCAGTTTCAAATTGTTTCCTAAATAAATTTTGTCGCCTATTTTATTCATTGCTCAGAAAATATTTTGGTGAAAAATAAAATACCCTATTCTCTTGCAAATATATAAAACAATAGATTAAATTGTAATCACAATAATGATTTTATTACAATCAATCTGTAAAATATTGTTTCGAAATGGAAATGACCGGTCGTGCTATCGTTCATATCGATCTAGATACTTTTTTTGTATCCGTAGAGCGCGTATTGAACAGCAGTCTAAGGGGTAAGCCTGTTATTATAGGTGGAAGTTCAGACCGCGGAGTGGTTGCTGCCTGTAGTTATGAGGCACGCACGTATGGTGTGCATTCGGCTATGCCCATGAAGTTGTGTAAGCGCCTATGCCCCAATGCTATTTACGTACGAGGCGATATGGATCAGTACAGCAAATATTCTCATTGGGTTACGGATATTATAAGCAGCAAAGCCCCTTTGTTTGAAAAAGCATCAATAGATGAATTTTATTTAGATGTAAGTGGTATGGATCGTTTTTACGGGTGTCTGCAATGGAGTAAAGAATTGACTCAATCCATTTCGCATGAAACCGGATTGCCTGTTTCTTTTGGATTAACACCCAACAAAACGGTTTCAAAAATAGCTACAGGTGAAGCAAAACCGCAAGGACAAAAGCAGGTATGCAACAATGAGGTACGATCTTTTCTCAATCCGCTTTCTATAAAAAAAATACCCATGCTTGGTCCTCAAACCTACAAAACGCTACGTGGCATGGGCATAGCGTATATAGAAACGCTCAGTGCTATGCCTGCAGAACTGATGCAACAAGTATTGGGCAGCAATGGAATCATGCTTTGGGAACGAGCCAATGGCATTGACAATACACCGGTAGTTGCTTATAGCGAACAAAAATCGATCGGTACCGAAGATACTTTTGACAGTGATAGTACGGACATCAATCGTATAAAAGCCTTACTGGTGCGCATGACCGAAAAAATTGCGTATCAACTGCGCAGTAAAAACAAACTCACTTCCTGTGTTACGGTTAAAATACGTTACTCTAATTTTGATACACATACCATGCAATGCCGCATACCTTATACTTCATGCGATCATACACTCATACCGCATGTCAAAGAGTTGTTTGATAAATTATATCAACGCAGAATGCTTATACGTTTGGTAGGCGTACGCTTAAGTCACTTGGTAGCCGGAGCCTATCAAATCAATTTGTTTGACGATACAAGCGAAATGATAAGCCTTTATCAGGCTATAGATCGAATGCGCAAACGCTTTGGAGATGACAAAGTAAAACGAGCGGTAGTGCCTTGGAAATAAAAGAGATTAGAAAATTGATTTTCTGCTTCTCCTTCTAGTGCTGGATTTAATCCCTAAAACACCCAAAAGACCACGCGTTAGTTCACGTGCTACGGTACGCATAACCTGCCTTCCAACTGTACTGTCAACGGCTTTTCCTATTACTGTTTCTTCTTTACCTTTTTTAGATTCAGGATCCGTATTTTCTTCTTCTTCTTCTTCTTGTATGGATTTCAATTTAGCGTTCAATAATTCGTATGCGCTCTCCCGATCGATACTTTGATTGTATTTTTTTACTAAAGTTGATCTTTTAACAAGTTCATCAATTTCTTTCTCGTTTAAAATATCCATACGCGATTGAGGAGCACAGAGCATGGTATGCGCTAATGGTGTAGGAATTCCTTTCTCGTTGAGTCCGGTAATCAATGCTTCGCCAATACCCAATTGTGTGAGCAGTTCATCAGTTTCATAAAAATCAGATAAGGGATAATTGTCGGCCACTTGTTTGATGTTTTTTCGGTCGGCTGCAGTAAATGCTCTTAATGCATGCTGAACTTTTAAACCTAATTGACTTAAAACAGCAGAAGGTACATCGCTAGGATTTTGAGTGCAGAAAAACACTCCAACACCTTTGGACCGTATGAGTTTTATGATGGTTTCAATTTGATCCATCAATGCCTTACTGGCTTCTTTAAATACTAAATGAGCTTCATCTACAAACAATACAAGCTTAGGAGCATCCGTATCGCCTTCTTCGGGAAAAGTATTATAAATCTCAGCCAATAATGACAACATAAAAGTCGAAAACAATCGAGGCTTATCCTGTATATCGGTTATTCGCATAATGTTCATATATCCTCTTCCCTGTTCATCTATACGCATCAAATCTTCCGTATCGAACGACTCTTCTCCAAAAAATAATTCTGCGCCTTGCTCTTCTAATTCAATTATCTTTCGGATAATGGTAGCCGTACTAGCCGTACTGATTCTACCATATTCTTTTTCAATTTCTTCCTTGGCCTCGTTGGTCAGATATTGTAAAGTTTTTTTAAAATCCTTTAAATCCAACAAAGGCAATTGATGATCATCTGCATACTTAAATACTAAAGCTACTACCCCTTGTTGTGTGTCGTTTAATTCTAAAATTTTTGAAAATAAAACCGGTCCAAATTCAGAAACCGTAGCTCGCAAGCGAACGCCTTTTTCATTTGAAATACTTAAAAGTTCAACAGGATAGGCACTGGCTTTCCATTCCTTACCTATTTGCTCATGGCGCTCATCAATCTTCGAATGTCCTTCAGAGGCAGCTGCCAATCCACTCAAATCGCCTTTTACATCCATTAACAAAGTCGGCACTCCTTTTTCTGATAAAGCTTCAGCCAATCGCTGTATGGTTTTTGTTTTACCTGTACCTGTAGCACCACTTATTAAGCCATGTCTATTAAATGTTTTAAGCGCGGCTTTTACATGCAAACCGGGTAGGCATTTTAATTCGTGCATTGCCCCACCTAGTATAATAAAATCACCTTTGAAACTATATCCGTTTTCAATCTGTTCTTTAAATGCTTCTGAACTCATTTTCTAATCGTATTTTCAATAAAAATAAAAATTTTAGCTGTGATTTACTGATTTTTTAAAGTTGGATTTGATTAAACAATTTTGTTGAATTGGGCGTAATAAAGGAATGAAAGTTGCAGTAAATACGCTACTACTTGAAACCTACTGAAAATCAGTGTATAAATTAATTTAAACTATTGGACTTCAATCTCTTAATGTATTATTTTTGAAGTAAATTAAAAGCATCAATTCATTTGTTTGATTCGATCCAAATAAAACTAAAAATGCTAGTTAAAGCAATTGCTTTAATAGGTTTGTGTTTATTTGCTTACCAATCGAGTCATGCGCAGCTAACTTTAGTTGAATGGAATTTTCCTAATAATCCTGATGATAACATTGCGGATGGAGGGATTGTTGCCAATGCAGCTAAAACAGTTATTACTCAAGGAGGAACTAATGCACCTGTTTATAATGTTCCAGGTGCTACTACTCAATCCATTTGGTGTACAGGTTGGGCAAATGGAAATGGGGCAAAATGGTGGGAAGTTGAATTTTCTACCATTGGATTTATAAATATTGAGTTCTCAAGTAAGCAAAGAAGCTCAAATACGGGTCCAAGAGATTTTAGAGTTGAATATAAAATTGGCGTAGCAGGTGCCTGGACTATTGTTCCCGGTGCCGGAGTAACTGTAGCCGATAATTTTACCACTGGTGTACTTTCAAATATTACATTACCCGTTGGTTGTGAAAATCAGGCTAGTGTTTACTTGCGATGGATAATGACCTCAAACACATCTGTGAATTCAGGAACCGTTGCAGGTGGAGGTTCATCTCGTTTGGATGATTTGATTATCTCCGCAAGTTCAAATGATCATTATAGAACGATCGCTACTGGTAATTGGACCAATGTAGCCATCTGGGAATCTTCTCCAAATTTGGTGGTATGGAACCCTGCTATAATGCCTCCGAATCGTTTTTCTCAAACCATCACCGTTCGAAATGGGCATACCGCTACAGTGAATTCTACTACCACTATGGATGAAGTAACCATAGATGTAGGGGGTACTTTGGATTATAGTGGAGGATCAATAACGCTCTATGATGGACCTGGAAACGATTTGCAAGTGAACGGTACTTTTATTGATGGAAATAATACTTCTTTGGCTTGGAATATAGGAGCTACATGGGCAATGGGAGCTAGTGGTACTTATGTAAAATCCTCCACCAGCAGTGCAACCAATTGGCAAAACAATTATTCTGGAGGAATCGCATCTATTCCTTCAACATCCAATTGGTATATTCGAAAAAACGGTGCAAGCGATCCGACAATGACGACCATTGGAATGTTTTATCCAAATCTGATTATTGAAAATTTAACAGGAGGAAATTGGGTTCCCAATTTTGGATCCTATTTTACCGGGAGTTCAAACTTCCCAACAGTTAAGGGAAATTTTGATGTGGGTGGTGTTTCAGGGATAGGAACGGTATCATTTATAAATGATAATACAAATGCCACTCCCGCAAGAGTATTGGGCAATTGCGTAGTTCGTTCCGGAAGTGAATATAGAAATTTTGGAACCGGTATTGAGATACAAGGGAATTTAACTGTAGATGGTTGGATCAGTTATGATAACAATGATGCCAGGAGAATAGATCTGACCGGGAGCGCAGCACAAAGCATAAATGGTGTTGGAACATTAGATGTATATGAATTGCGTATCAACAAATCGAGCAATGATGTTACTTTAAGCCGAACAGTTAATGTCGATGCTTTTTTGAATTTAATGAGTGGCAGAATTTTTTCAAGCACCATAAATATATTGGAATGTGAACCTGCTATGACTGTATTAGCTGTTTCAAATGCTGCATTTGTACATGGCCCAGTAAAACGTATAGGACTACCTGCATTTACTTTCCCTGTTGGAAAAGGAACACAGTACAGATCAATTGCAATGGGACCTGCCGTTGGTATTTCAACCATTCCATTTTGGACTGAGTCGTTTTCCAATGGTTGCAACTCAAATTGTAATCTCACCGGATACACCGGCTTTAATGGGACTTGGACTGTTAGCAATACAGGGACAAACGGAAATATCGCAAATCAGTTTTTTGTTAGCTGTGCAGAGAATGGTATGCCGGTTGGTTCCTGTGGTGCAGGTTGTGGCAGTAATCAAACCTTACATATTGGATCGGTTCCATGTACGTTGTGTTTTTTGTGCCCAACGGGTGATTGCGGGGCTACATATAATGCAGGACCTACTTTTTTAGGTGAAGACCCTACCACTAATAAACGAGCGGAATCGCCTAACATTAATACGATCGGGAGAAAAAATATTCAGATCGCTTTCAAATATATTGAGAACGGAGATGGTAATAATGATAATGCTGCATTAGTGTATTCAACAAATGGTGGCGGTACATGGACTACTTACAATAACTTGGCAAAAACCCCGGTTTGTGTTAGCGGACAAGGACAATGGACTCAATATTCAGTTTTCCTACCTTCTGCTTGCGAAAATATAAGTAACTTGAAAATTGGGTTTACATGGACCAATAACTCTGATGGTGTTGGCACTGACCCTAGTTTTGCTGTTGATGATATCGTTTTATCGTTTATTAATAATGAATTTACATCGGAGTATTTTCCTGCAAATCCACAAATAGTTTATAACAACATTTTAGCCGGATCACTTAATAATTTAAGCAATTGTGAGTATTGGACTTTGAATCAAAACCAAGGATCGACCTCAAGAGACGTTACCCTTAGTTGGAATGCTTCTTCCTGCAATATCACTACACTCCCCGATCTTCGTGTTGCTCGTTTTGATGGAGCCATGTGGAACGATTATGGAAATGGAGCAACAAGTGGAAATGTTGCAGCTGGCACCGTGACATCATCCTTTATCAGTTCTTCTTTTGGCCCTTTTGCCATAGCCAATGTTACTGTTCTACCTGTTGAATTGATCAGCTATAATGCTAAACAAGAAAGTGAAATAGTAAAATTGAATTGGACTACCGCATCTGAACTAAACAACAGTCATTTTACTATCGAGCGTTCAATAGATCTAAAACTGTTTGAACAGATCTGCATGGTGAATGGAAATGGTACCACTAGTACGATTAACCATTATGAATGTTTTGATAATAGCCCTTACAAGGGTGTGAATTTTTATAGACTAAAGCAATTTGATATAGACGGAATTGCTAAAGAAGAAAGAACAATTGCTGTAAATTTTTCTAACATAATTAATAGTGATATCCAAGTGTATGGAGATGCTAAAAACCAACTGATATACATCAAGGGATCACTTCTAAATGGAAGTTCGATTTATATCAGTGATATAAGCGGTAGAGTTATTTATAGAAGAGATTTATTGAGTGAACAGAATGATCTAATTCTACCGGTAAATATTGCTAAGGGAGTTTATCTTGTTAGCATTCGAAATGCAGGATCATTGCAAACAGTAAAACTATACTACTAGTTACTGACTACTATCTTAAATTGAAATTTTAAGGGGTTATTGATTTGCAGGATATTTTCAATAAACGAATCTTCACAATTTTTATAGTACGCTAAAATGTTTTCATATCGCTCTTGAGGAATCCCATCAGGAAATAATTTGTTGTGATAGTTTTTAATTTTTTGAACACTTTCATCATAAACTCGCTTTTTACTTCTGATGATTTTTGAGTCTAGATTGCTTAGAAATTTAATTGCCTTTGCTTTCTCTGATTCTATATAAGGGATTAATCCTTTATCAATAGATTCTGATTCTTTTAATATTGCATCATACACATTATATAGTTCTTGCTTAAGTGTATCACTTAATCCAAGCGCTTCCCCTTCTTTGTTTGAAATTAATAGTCGTATTAACTCATCAGTTGATTTAAACAAGTAAGCATAAAGAATGGAATGATCACTAAAAAACTGCTGCATTTTTGAATCGATGATCATGTAATTTGATCGAGGAATTAGCGCAGGCATCTTTACGCCATAATACTCAAACATCTCTTTCATTTGCAACCAATAAGCAATTTCGCCAGGCCCTCCGCTATAGCTAATATTCGGTAAAAGCAATTCCTGGTATAGTGGTCTAAAAAAAACGTTTGGACTAAATCGACCTGGATATTTGTCCACTTCATCAATAATCTCGTCTAAAGTGTATTCAATACTATCGATCAGAAACTTTTGCGTTTCTTCGTTATACTCAATTGCTATTCTTTTTTGATCTTTTATGTAAAAACTATTGATTGTTTTTGCTTTGGCTTGTATGTGATATCCATCGGCTTCTAATCTTTTGTTGGCGATTTGAATATTTTGTAGCGTTTGTTTTTCAATGAATTCTTTTTTGACAACGGGTGCAAATTGAGATTTTAATTCATCCGAATCGGGATCTAGAATTAATAATCCATAATGGCCAAAGAGATGATATAAAAACGCACGAGTTGCATCTGCATAGTTTTGATGAGAAGAGGAATTGTATATAGAATCTAATTCATGTAGAGTCGCAGACCAATCTTTAGAATTCTTAAAAAAATCTTTAAGCTCACTGAGGATTGGGGCTATTGTATTTAGACTTAAACGACCGCTTAATGATGCATCGGTATTATTCCAACTGAATTTATTCCCAAACAAGTGAATGTGATTGATTTCTTCCAAATCATGATCTTCACTAGCCATCCAAAATAATGGGATAAAATTGCAATCGGGAAATTGTTTTTTTATTTGTTGACTGAGTGTAATTACATCACATATCTTATAAATCGTATATAAGGGCCCAGAGGCAAAACACAGTTGATGGCCGGTTGTAACAAAAAAAGTATTTATTTCTTTTACAATATTAATTTGATCTCTTAACAATGAAAATCGACTAAAATATTTTTCATTTTGTTCGCTAAGAACATTATGCAATACTAGTCGATTGTAATTTTGAGATTTTTTCTCTGCAATGGATTTACCTATTCCATCCCAATTGGGTTTAAAGTGGTAATAAGATTCAAGGCGGTCGGAATCGGAAATATAGTCTAAGAAGAGTTTGTTGAATAACCCGGTTGATGCATGCGGTATTTCTTCAACTAATTTCATTTTGAAAAAGGTTCTGCAAATAAATCAAATTCCGCTGCATCAGTTATTGCAACTTCGACAAAACTACCGACTGAACAATAATAGTCTTTGGACGAAATTAAAACTTCATTATCTACTTCAGGCGAATCGTATTCTGTTCTTCCTACAAAATAATCACCATCTTTTCGATCGATGAGTACTTTGAGATTCCGACCAATAAGTAATTGATTCTTCTGTTCAGAAATGGACTGTTGCAGCATCATAATCTCATCTGCTCTTTCAGTTTTTACTTTATCGGGCACATTGTCATCAAGTGCATATGCACCTGTATTTTCTTCGTGCGAATAAGTGAATACCCCTAAGCGATCGAATTGTGCTTCTTCCACAAATCTCAATAGCTCTTGATGATGTTCCTTTGTTTCTCCCGGATATCCGCTAATGAGCGTTGTTCGAATGGCTATACCTTCTACCCGACTTCTCATTTCGTTAATCAGTTTCATTGTATTTTCCTGAGTGGTACCTCTTCGCATTGATTTAAGAATATCATTGCTGATATGTTGCAAAGGAATATCAATGTAGTTACAGACTTTTTTCGAAGCAGACATTACATCTAATACTTCCAATGGAAATCCTGCAGGATAAGCGTAATGTAATCGAATCCACTCAATACCATCCACTTGCTCTAAAGCCGAAATCAAATCGTGAAGTCGTCTCTTCTTGTATAGATCAAGTCCATAATAAGTAGAATCTTGCGCTATAAGAATTAATTCCTTCACACCTTTCGCAGCCAGTTGAGTAGCTTCTACAACAAGATTTTCAATATTCTTACTTTTATGCTTTCCTCTCATCAATGGTATTGCACAAAATGAACAGGGACGATCACAACCTTCAGAGATTTTTAAATATGCGTAATGTTGAGGTGTATTTAATAGGCGTTCGCCTATCAATTCACTTTTATAATTTGCTCCAACGGTTTTTAATAGTGCTGGAAGATCATTAGTGCCAAAATAATGATCAACTTCAGGAATTTCATTTTGTAACTCCGGTT
>Ga0116143_10001600_pt1 | contig 26719 bp, 23 predicted proteins | sample AD_UKC034_MetaG_FD_89745 | JGI IMG/M metagenome (GOLD analysis project Ga0116143, IMG submission 89745) | Active sludge microbial communities of municipal wastewater-treating anaerobic digesters from USA - AD_UKC034_MetaG | ecosystem: Engineered > Bioreactor > Anaerobic > Digestate | place: USA...
AGGTCGTAATTGTCGTTAGGTCCGTATAGATTGGTAGGCATAGCTGAAACAAAATTGCAACCATATTGATCCCGGTAACTCTCACATAATTTTATTCCGGCAATTTTTGAGATGGCATAAGGCTCATTAGTGCTTTCCAGAGGACCGCTCAGCAAATATTCTTCCTTTAATGGTTGTGGGGCACCTTTAGGATAAATGCAGGATGAGCCAAGAAATAGGAGTTTTTTCACTCCTGCCAGATAAGCACCATGAATTAGGTTCATTTCTATGGCAAGGTTGTCGTATAAAAACTCAGCGCGGTAAATATTATTCGCATTGATTCCTCCAACCTTGGCTGCAGCAATAAAAATATATTCCGGTTTTTCTAAATCATAGAATTCCCTGACCTGTAACTGATCTCTTAGATCAAGCTCTTTAGATGTTCTGATAATCAGATTCTCATAACCTTGTGATTTAAGCAAGCGTACAATGGCAGATCCTACCATTCCTTTGTGTCCCGCAATGTAAATCCTGGAATCTTTATTCATGGTAATTGAAGATCTTGTGACCTCCTTCTTTTAAATATTTGTCCTTACGAAAAAGGAGTACATCAGCAGACATCATTTCTCTCACTAGCATAGCAAGATCATATTTGGGTTTCCAACCTAATTTTTCATAGGCTTTACTTGCATCACCAATCAATAATTCAACTTCTGTGGGTCTGAAATAGCGAGGGTCAACAGCCATGACTTGTTTTCCTATAGGCAATTGATATTCTTTCATGTTACATTTACTTACAACAGCTTTTTCATTCACACCTGCACCGCTAAAAGTAATTTCTATTCCCACCTCAAGAAATGCCAGTCGCAAAAACTCCCGAACAGTATTGGTCTTTCCCGTAGCAATCACAAAATCTTCAGGAACATCTTGCTGCAGCATGAGCCACATAGCTTCGATATAGTCATTTGCATGTCCCCAGTCTCTTTGTGCATTTAAATTGCCTAGATAAAGTTGATCCTGTAACCCCAATGCAATACGTGACACGCCTCTGGTAATTTTACGGGAAACAAAAGTCTCTCCTCTCAGCGGTGACTCATGGTTAAATAGAATACCATTGACTGCAAACATATCATAAGCCTCACGATAGTTTACAGTGATCCAGTAGGCATACAATTTCGCTACGGCATAAGGTGAACGAGGGTAGAAGGGCGTGTTTTCTGATTGCGGAGTTGCCTGAACCAGTCCATATAATTCTGAGGAAGAAGCCTGATAAATTTTTGTCGTTTTCGCCAGTCCAAGTAACCTGACTGCTTCCAAAATTCTTAGTGTTCCGAGTCCATCTGCATTAGCTGTATATTCAGGTGTCTCAAAGCTGACCATCACATGCGACATGGCGCCAAGATTATAAATCTCATCAGGTTTAACTTCTTGTATTATCCTGATAAGGTTGGTGCTGTCTGTCAAATCACCATAATGTAATTTGAAGTTGATATTTTTCTCATGAGGATCCAGATAAAGATGGTCGATGCGGTCTGTATTGAAGAGTGAACTTCTTCTTTTTATCCCATGGACCATGTATCCTTTTTTCAGAAGAAACTCGGCGAGATAAGCTCCGTCTTGTCCTGTAACTCCGGTGATCAGTGCTGTTTTCATATTTATTTATCCCTAGGAAATATTTACTAATGAGGGAAAGATTCATTTATGTGAGTTCCAAAGGTAGTAATAATTTCAGCACTGATTCCCAAACTCCTACAGCTAAATAGTTGAGATTCGCCAATTGATTTATATCTTGGGCTTTGAACTTACGACTTTTAATTATTCTTATGAAGCTTGTTTTTGCCACCAACAACAATAATAAACTTAAGGAAGTTCGCCAGCTTATGCCTGATAATATTGAGATACTTAGTCTTAAGGATATTGGCTGTGACGATGAACTGCCCGAAACAGGAAGAACTCTCAACGACAATGCATTTCAGAAAGCACAGTATGTTTTTGAAAAATATGGTTGGAATTGCTTTGCAGATGATACCGGACTGGAAGTTCAGGCACTTGGAGGCAGACCGGGCGTTCTTTCTGCCCGTTATGCCGGACCTGCGTGCAGAGCAAGTGATAATATAGAGAGGCTACTCACAGAATTAAAAAATGAAGAGAACAGGGCAGCTCGGTTCCGAACTGTCATTGCCTGCTTTCTTGACAAGGAAGTTTTGTATTTCGAAGGTCAGATCAATGGCACGATCACTACGAATGAAAGAGGTGAAGGCGGATTCGGCTACGATCCTGTTTTTCTCCCTGAAGGTTCAGATCTAACTTTTGCTGAGATGACAGCCGAGGAGAAGAATAAGCGAAGCCACCGTTCTGAGAGTATCAGGAAATTTGTTCATTGGTTAGAACTTAACTCGAAAGATCCGGTAACTTCTGATTAGTATGCATGGGCTTATTAATTGCATGATCTGTAATTTTTTCCTTTGCCTGTAAAATTTATTTTAATTTTTTACATACCTGGTAGCATAGAAGAATACAAGAAACATCAATATAAAATAAAGTGAGAATAGTGCTGTGTAGATGTGTTTCCATTCACCCAGAAACTTTTCTATGATGATGACCAACATCAATGAGATAAGTGTCATAAACCAGAATACCATTGCAACCTGCCTGTCACTCAGACCTAAATAAGCCAGGGCATGTGTAGTATGATCTTTTCCTCCAACAAATGGAGAACTTCCTTTGAATAGTCTGTTGATTACCACTGTTGTGGTATCAATTATTGGCATGATAAACACAATAAGTGGTAAAAGAAGATTTCTTGCACTTATGAGGTCACCAGAAGGAGGCTCTGCATTCCAGAGAAATTTAATCCCGATGGCTGCGAGAAAGACACCCAAAAACTGACTGCCGGTATCTCCCATGTACATTTTTGATGGATGCCAGTTGAAATATAAAAATCCAATAAGTGCACACATTACACCAATCATAATCATGAAATAGACACTTCCGAAATCTTCATGGAGTACCATGATAGCTAATGCAGAGAGGATAATTGAAATACTCACCGTGGAAGTGATTGCATCCATATTATCGAGCATGTTCAATGAGTTCATTATCCCTACGACCCAAAAAATTGTGATGATATAATTCACCGGTTCTACATATGATAAGGATATTTCAGTCCCCGTAACGAGTAGGATGATGGCACAGGTGATCTGTGTTGTAAGTTTTAAAAATGGTTGCGTATTGTATGCATCATCTGCAAGTCCCAGTAGAAAACCAAGCATCGTAGCAAGAAGGATCCCTATAAATTCTTTGCTTAGAAATACCTGATTGCTATCAAAAAAAATAGAGTAGGCAATAATGGATAAGAGAAATATGATGTAGAAGGAAAACCCACCCACAGCAGGTTTCGACTGAGAGCCCCAGCGAATAACCGTGTCGTCCTGATTTCGTATTCCAAGAGTCCTGACAAATTTTAAAAAGAGTCTATTGATCAGAAATGAAAACACCACCGAAACAACGGCGAAAATTCCATATACCAAGAGAAGGTAATTTACGTTTGAAGTCATACGCAACGAAAAGAGAAGAGTTGATTTCGCATTGTAAAATACTTATTTACTAATAACTGCATATCATCATTGGGTTATAGTATGATTTGAATGGGTGAATGATCGAAATAAGTCCGTTAGATTGAACGTCAAATTTCTATGTTATTTAACCCAACCAGTTCAAGGTCCTTTTCAGAGACTATCGGATTTTTCGTCCTCCATTGTATCCCTAATTCAGGACTATTAAAGAGAATGCCGGCTTCAGAATCCTTGTTGTAGTATTGCGTCACTTTATAGGCAAATATCGTGTCATCTTCCAGCGATTCAAATCCGTGTGCGAATCCGGGTGGTATCCACAACATTTTTTTATTGTCTGCATTCAATTCAATAGAAAAGGTTTTTCCGAAAGTTGCAGACTTTGGTCTGATGTCGACGACAACATCTAAAGCAGCCCCTGCTATAACTCTTACCAGTTTACCTTGAGCATGGGGTTCCCGCTGATAATGTAATCCTCGTATAACACCTTTCTGGCTATGGCTTTGATTGTCTTGCACAAATTCAACATCCAGGCCATTCGCTCTGAATAATTTGTTGTTGAATGTCTCCAGGAACATTCCACGATCATCTTTAAATATTTTTGGCTCAAGAATTATCAGGCCTTCAATTTCTGTGTCTATGAATTTCATTTTAAAATACTTCCCGGAGATTCAATATATAACAACATTTGAAAGAATCCGGCTGTTTTAACTCCAAGTACCGAATATTTTCCTTTTTATCTTTTCTCTTAGTGACAAGTTCTTACGTGCTTCATCGTCATAATATCCATAACCATACCCGTACCCATATCCATATCCATAGCCGTAACCATAACCATACTTAAATCTTGAAGTCTCGACGCCATTAAGAACTACAGCAAGATTTCTGATTTTATATTCGTCGATGAGTTTATTAAGATTCTGGATAAACATTCGTTTCGAATATTGTGCACGAACGATGTAAATTGGATAGTCGGCCCTTTGAATGACTTCAACACCATCTGTTACAATACCTACCGGCGGTGTGTCGATTATTATTATATCATATCTTGATTTTAAAAAGTCGAGTAGTTCATTCATCTTCTGACTTAAGATGAGCTCAGAAGGGTTAGGAGGGATCGGTCCGGCAGTAATAAAATCCAGATTCTCCAAATTACTTTTATTGATACAGTTTTCTGCAGTATCACGACCAATGAGAATCGTGCTCATTCCCTGAATATTCTCAACATTAAATCCAAGGTGGATTTTTGGTTTACGCATATCCAGGTCAATAATGACGACCTTCTTGTCAGAAAATGCAATCACGCCGGCCAGGTTAATAGCTACAAATGTTTTACCTTCTCCCGAAATGGTTGATGTGATAGCTACAACTTTCGGTCCCGGTTCATTGCTGATAAATTGAAGATTAGTACGGACAGATCGGAATGATTCAGAAATTGCTGATTTTGGATTCTTGTCTACAAGCAACTGTGATACCGGGATCTCACTCTTGTATTTTGGAATGATACCAAGCAATGCGGCATCAGTATACATATTGATCTCCTCCAGAGAAGTGATTTCGTTATGAAAAAGATACTTTACAAAAATTATAATAAAACTCAGGATAAATCCCAAAAGCATACTTCCGGCAAGGATCAGCTTCCTGTTTGGAGTCAGTGGTACCGGAGATGGTTTACCGCGTTCAAGTAAAATGTTGTTTGTAACGATACCTGCCTTGGTGATTGAAAACTCGACTTTCTTTTCAAGTAATAACTGATAAAACTTTTCGTTCACAATGAACAGTCGATTTAATCTGGAAAGTTCTGCCTCCTGTGCAGGGAGTTTTAAAAATGTTTTTTCAAAGTCTTCTATGCGTTCATCAAGTGTGTTGATCTTTTGTGTGATGGCTTCACGTGCATTGTTTATACTAAGTATGAGATTTTTTTTCTGTGCAGTAATGTCTTTTTGTAATGCCACAACAGCTGCATTCTCGTCGGTAGCGAGGAATTTGATCGACGACTTCTGATCTTCTAAAGCTTGTATTTTCGTTACTAAGCCCTCAATAACTGCATCTGTATATGTGGAAGATAATAATGGAAGTAAATTTTCGGAATTTTGGTTTGCATTGATGTCTACTTCAAGTCTTTTCAAGATGGCTAATTGAAGCTGGTGCTCTATTCTTTGGTCTATAAGTGAATTGATATGTGAAAGAGCATCTTCTGCATTTTGAATAGGACTTAAAATCAAATTCTCTTTCTTGAATTGTTCGATCGAATTTTCTGATAGACGTAATTGTGTGTCGATGCCTAAAACCGTTTCGTCAATAAATTTTAAAGACTTATCAGCTCCCTCTGATTTTCTTTCTCTGTCATAGCGATCAAATTCATCAACAAGAGTGTTTACAAAATCCGCAGCTTTCTGCGGATTGCGGTCCTTAAATGCAATTTTTACCGTTTGAGCACTTTGGTTTAATACTACGACACTTACTTCGTTATAATATTTATCAATTACCTGTTCAGTGGTGTAAAAAACGACATAATAAGAATCATCATTCGCTGTAGTTTCAGTTTGGCGCTTGATTTGTTCGTAGTCAAGGATATTCAACTTGATCTTCAATCCTGGAATACTAACCCAGGTACCAACTGGAAATATGCCGCTTTGTTTCGAAAGGGTTGTGTTGTATGTTAGTTCAAATTTTTTGTCGCTTTCGAAGTTGATAAAGAAATTCTTTCCAAAATATGAGGAGTCTGTTAATTCATATTCGATTTGGAAGGGACTTTTCGAATACATCTCATGGTCGATGACTTTTCCGTGTGCATAGTACCCTATATCCAATGGCATTCTCTCCAAGACTCTTGAAATCATCAGGCGTGATCTTAGAAGTTCTATGTCACCGGCAAATTGATTGGATCCTAAAACATCCAGAGCCTGACTATTTTGAATATTTAAAACGGCACTGGCAGTATTCACTGTTCCGATTTTCAACATCGACTGACTTAAATAAATCGGGTGGGTATACCTTAGGTAAAGAACAGCAGAACTGATAAAAATAGAAAGAATGATCACCAGCCAATAAAAGTTCTTCCTGGCAATAATCGTGAAGAGTTTAAAGTCAAACTCTTCATTCAGATTCGATATTTTCTTTTTACCCATGTCCTTACTTCTGAACTATGTTAATAACCAGTAAAACTGCTGTTATTATACCTACAACAGGAGTAATTTGTTGCCAGATCCTTTGCTTGTAGTTGGCGGCTGCTTCAACATATATTATGTCGTTGGAAAGCACCTGCAATTCTGAATTTTTTAATCCATCAAGGCTTGATACATCTACCAAATGAACCTGCGGGTTTTTTAAATCGCCTCTGATGATTTTTATTCTGTAAGCTCTTCCGTTATCGGGTATTCCACCGGACAAAGCCAATGCTTCTAAAAGTGTTGTATTGTCGTTTTGCAGATTTACCAGAGTTCCACGACCACCATCGCCTTGAAATACGAGAACATGCCTGTTGGTCACTTTGATTATCACGAACGGGTCATTGTAATACTTTGCAAATTTCTTTTGTAACATCTCTTCAGTTTCACTGATGGTCAGTCCTTTTACATACGTTCTGCCAATGATAGGTAATTTGACTTCACCATTGGATTCTACAAGATAAGTGACAGTAGGAACGAGTGCACCGGGATTTTGTGCATTGGAAGAGGTCACATCAACAAGCTTAAATCCATCATTACTGAAAATATGCATTTCAAGTCTGTCGTTCTCGCTTAGTTGATAGCTCGTATGTTTAGCACGCATCGAATCAACTGCATATTGATAATTATCCGGAGCCTGGAACATTCTGTTCGGAGCCAAGGATCGGCAGGAGAACATTGAGACTGCTATAAGTAAAAAGAAAATATTTCGCATTTTCGAGATTATTAAACAAAAATAGAACTTTTCATTGAATAGAAAATTGGCTTCCTGACAAGGTTGCGAAGCATATCAACACAGCTCTTCTAATGAGCTTGAAAACCCGCTACAGTAGCGGGTTTTCAATTTTTGGATGCTAACAACTCCCGGTAATAAAGTTCTGTGTCCTTTATCAAACGGGTATAATGGAAGCGTTCTTTAACCAGATTCCAGCCTTGAAGACTCATCTTCTGTTTCAATGATTCATCATCAACTAAAAGCAATAGCTTATTGCTAAATTCTTTTTCATCGAAATCTTCAACCAATAATGCAGTTTCTCCGGGAATGACGATATTCTCAATTCCACCGACACGAGTTGAAATGATCGGTTTGTTGCCGGCTTGTGCCTCAATGAGACTGACAGGAGTGCCTTCGTTCAGCGAACTGAGAGCTACAATATCTAAACCTGAAATAGCAACGTCTACTTCATGTATCCAACTGCAGAATGTGACAACAGCCTTACGTGGATCTTCAGGGAAATAGGTATGTTCAAGGTTCAGATCCTGACATAATTTCAATAAATTTTTTCGGTCTTCACCATCTCCGATCAGGAAAAGCCTAAGCTTTTTATTTGTTCGGTGCATCGTAAGTGCTGCTGCACGTAAAAACAGGGCCTGGTTTTTTATAGGTACAAGTCTACCGATGATCCCTATTGCAAGTTCGTCTTCTCCTAAAAAATATTTTTCTCGGAATGATTTTCGCTTTTCAACGATTCCTTCCTGAAACCTTGACAGATCAAAACCTAGAGGGATAACTCTTACATTTTTATGTTTGGCAATTTTATATGTAGTGGCCAGTTCGAATTTTTGTTTTTCACTTATTGCAATGATACCTGAGCTACGCTTGGCAAGGTAACGTTCAATTGATATGAAAATCTTAGTTTTCATTGAGTTAAAGTACGAGTGGAAGACATGGCCATGAAAGGTATGAACTATCACAGGAACTTTTTCATGAATAGCTGCCAGGCGTCCAAGGGTTCCTGCTTTAGCTGCATGCGTATGAACAATATCCGGCTTAAATTTTCGAATGATCTTTCTCAATTTTAAATAAGTGAACAGATCCTGAAACGGATTAATACTTCTTTTCATCTCAGGCACGAGAACATACTCTAAACCAAGATTATGAACAATAAAATCTGAACTTGCTTCTGATTTTTGTTTTACACCTGCTAATAGTAATGTTTCAAACTCCGCCGAAAGATGCTTAGTAAGCAGTGCAACATTAAAAGTCGGACCACCAAGATTCAGGCGGTTAATTATTCGTAAAACTCGGGGCACAATATGAGAATGTAGTTGGCGCAAATATAACCGAATATGATTGCTATTATTTTTAAATGGGGCTATTTAACGAAAGTAAAGGGTGAATAGCCTTTTGGGCTTGATGAACGAAATCAGAAATTTTAACCATTTAGTACATGATGAAATGATGAATGATCTGATCATTAAGCACATAGGATTTAGTCTTCCGGAGATAGGTACCAAAAAATATGTATCTTCGCCGACCTAAAAAAAGAAATTATTATGAACAAGAAAGTAATTTTACTTGCAATGTCATTCAGTATTGCGACTTTATTCTCCTGTAATGGACAAAAAGGGCAAAAAACTGTTTCATTAAAAAATTCGGCTGACTCAGTATCTTATGGAATCGGTATGTCCATCGGAGCTAACATGAAGAAAGATGGTTTGGATTCCTTGAATCTTAATATCTTGAAAATTGCAATGGAAGCTGCTATTAAAGGCGACAGCCTTTTGATGACAGGCGCAGAATCACAAGCTGCTATTCAAAACTACTTGGGTAAAAAGCAGGAAGCTAAGGCTTCTGCGACCGGTGCAGCAGGAAAGAAGTTCCTCGAGGAAAATAAGAACAAGCCCGGTGTAAAAGTCACAGATGATGGTCTGCAATATCAAGTAATTACTGAAGGAAACGGTCCGATGCCATCAGCTGAAGATACAGTTGTTACTCATTACCATGGTACCTTGATCGACGGAACGGTTTTCGATAGTTCAGTTGAGCGTGGTGAGCCTGCTGAATTCCCGGTAGGGGCAGTCATCAAAGGATGGACTGAAGCCCTTCAAATGATGAAAGTCGGATCTAAGTGGAAACTTTTCATTCCGTCTGAACTGGCCTATGGAGATCGCCAGGCAGGACCTACGATTCTACCGAACTCAACCTTAATTTTCGAAGTTGAACTTCTTGAGATCAAAGGTAAATAAGCTATTTTCTACAGAATATTGAAAAGAGGGTTCTTTAAGAGCCCTCTTTTTTTTGCCTTTTTAAGTGATTAGTTTTTTTAGCAAAAATTTAACATAAATTTTTAACATTGATAATCAGTCGATTATGTCGATTGTTGAATTAAATACAGTACTATGTATTGCATAGTATTATTTAATGACCATATCTTTGCATAGCAATTAAAGCTTAAACCGGTAGAACAATTCATAAAGGATCAGGATAACATTAAATCAAAAAGAAATGAAAAACCAACTCCTCCTTGCAGTGATTTTATTATCAAATGCTGCCTGTGCTTTCTCCGCAAATGGAGAAGCTGCGAATGCAAGTACAAAAGTGAAGTCATTAGACAATTTTTATGGTCTCGTGATCAACAGTACGGCAAATGTGATTTTAGAAACGGGTGAGAATTCCTCAATTCGATTTGAAGGGGAGCAGAGAGATCTGGAAAAAGTCAATACCAATATTGAAAATGGTAATCTGATAATTTCGGGATCAAACACAAACCCACTCACTATCTATATCACAATTAAAGAACTCAACCTTGTTGAAGTAAATGGATCCGCCAGAATATTCTCGTCCAATGTCATTAATTCAGATCTGCTACTTCTTAAAGTGAATGGAAGTGGAAGTATTCGTTTGGATGTAAGAAGTCTTTCATTGGGAATGATCGTAAAAGGCTCCGGTAAGATTTATGCATCAGGTAGTACAGGTTCCAGTTTCACCCGGATCTATGGGGAAGGAAAAGTATACACGCCTGAACTGGACTCCTTCAATTCAAGTGTGGAAATTAATGATGGCACCCAGGCATACAGGTCAAATGCACGTGCATCTAACCTAAACAGACAACCTGAAAATTTTAATAATTAAAATTATAGATCAATGATGATCATAATTAAAACAGTATTACCCATTTACTCACTAAATAATAAAAGCTATGAGCAGTAATCTTGAAAATACCCAGGCTCAGATGCGTAAAGGGGTTCTTGAGTTTTGTATTCTTTCGATTTTGTCGCATGAGGAAGTATATCCTTCAGATATCATTGAGCGCATGAAGCAATCAAGACTGATTGTTGTTGAAGGCACACTATATCCATTGCTGACTCGTCTTAAGAATGCAGGTCTTCTTCAATATCGTTGGGAAGAAAGTAAATCAGGACCACCACGTAAATATTACTCGTTGACTCCTCTAGGGACCAAGTTCCTGGAAGAATTGCGACTAACCTGGAATGAATTGGTACAAGCCGTACACCTCACCACTCAAAAAAACAGCTATCATGAATAAGACAGTAACAGTCAATATAGGTGGAATAGTATTCCACATTGATGAAAACGCATACGAAAAATTCAAGAAATATCTTGAATCGATCCGGAGTCATTTTACCCAATCGGAAGGCCGCGACGAAATCATGCAGGATATTGAATCGCGTATTGCAGAAATGTTTCAGGAGAAAATTAAAGACAGCAAGCATGTCATCACTCTTGAGGATGTTGATCAGGTCACAACCCAAATGGGTAAGCCGGAACAATTCGGAGATGAGGATGAACAAGCTGCAGAAGGTCATGAAACAGACACTCACTTTACAGTAAAAAGAAGAATGTTCCGTAATCCGGATGATAAATTATTGGGTGGAGTATGTTCCGGCATTGCCAATTATTTTGATATCGATACAGTATGGGTGAGGTTGTTATTTGTAATACCTCTGCTAGCTTGGGGATCTGGAATTTTTCTGTACATACTTCTATGGATCATCCTACCTGAAGCTAAAACAACTGCAGAAAAGTTACAGATGAGAGGGGAGAAAGTAAATATTTCGAATATCGAAAAGAATATCAAAGAAGAACGCGAGTACGATAAAAGCAGAGCTGCTGAGTCGGGAAAGGACAGAGGTAAAAAAGCGGGTACTGCAGTAGGCCGGATCTTCGAAGCTATTGGGGAAGTGATCAAATTCTTTTTCCTGTTCCTGGGTAAATTAATCTCAATAGTGTTTCTATTTGTAGGTCTTGTAGTTGTCTTTTGCCTTGTAATGTCATTGTTTGCTTTCTTGGGTGTTCCCGGAACCCAGTACCCGGAAATATGGAGACTGATTTTTGATTCTTCAACCCAGTTCACCTTCGCCTATATTGGGATCTTACTCTTAGTGAGTATACCATTTCTGATGCTGGCTTATCTTGGAGCACGGACTTTATTTAACATTCGTAAAGGAAGCCGGGCGGTTGGTCTCACTGCATTGGGACTTTGGTTGATTGGCCTCGGGATCTGTCTTTTTATTGGTATAAGGGTTGCTGATAATTTCTCGGAGAAAGAAAATGTTCGAAATAGTATGGAATTGATTCAACCAAAAAACAATAAAGTTGTCCTTGAAATGGTGCATACTAATAATGAAGAAAAGGATTATGGTTATGGATTCGGAAGGAACTGGAAATCGGATTTCGATATTAAAGTCACGGAGGAAAATTTCATATCTAGTAATGTAAGTATTGATATAGTCAAAAGCCAAACTGACTCATTCGAATTAGTTGAAATATTCTATGCCAGAGGAAATTCTAAAAAGGCTGCACTTGAAAACGCATCAAAGATAAATTACACATATATTCAAAGCGATTCAGTCATCAGTCTTCAAAGATTCTTTTCAATCGATAAGGTTGATAAATACAGAGCCCAAAAGGTTCAGGTCTTGCTAAAAGTTCCTGTTGGCGCAGAAGTATTCCTGGATCAGAGCTTATCATCTTATATTTATGATATTGATAACATCCAAAACATTTATGACAGAGACATGCTCGGTAGAACCTGGAAGATGACTTCAAAAGGGTTAAGCTGTGTGGATTGTGACGGAACAGAATCATCCATTGACGGCAGAAGGAATTTCTTTTATGATGATGATGGTAGTCATATTCGAATAGATGATAGTGGAGTACACATTTCAGGGCCGGATGGAGAGCAAGTTGCGATTGATAGCAATGGAGTTATTATCAGGGACGGTAAAAAAACCAGAGTGAAGATCGATACTAAAGGTATAAAGGTTACAGCGCCACCTGCTCCTGAGCCACCTGCCATCAGGTTATAAGAAATGATTTGCCGATAATAGAACATCGATAAATAATACATACTTTTTCAGACAATGATTGGTTTTTGACCCGCCTCTTGCAGGCGGGTTTTTTTATTAAAAAATTTTTGCCCGTATGTAAAACCAAATAAAAGTTTTTACACATTTGAAAAGAAGGTGAATGGTTGTATAGCAATCATTTGTTTTGATTAGCTAATAATCTAATATGTTTGAAAATTGGCAAAAAAATGGCCATTTGTTGATAAATTTATCCTGTTATTGAAAACTAATTCACACAACGTAAATAGCATGCGTTCATCCGATGTATCTTTGTGTAAGAATATTTGACAGGATCAGTTTTCATTGTCATTAAAGATAGAATTGAGAATAACATAATTGTAAATTAAAAATCTAAAACCAATAAAAAAATGGCAACAGCAACAGCAGAACCAAAGGAAAAGAAAGAAGGAAAAGAAAAAGAATTGCAAAGAGAAAATGCGAAAGAGAAACTGAAGGCTCTTGAACTTACGATCGAGAAAATTGAGAAGGCCTATGGAAAAGGAACTATCATGAAACTTGGAGGTGAAGCTGTAGAACAGGTTGCTTCAATTTCAACCGGATCGATTTCGCTTGATAGCGCTTTGGGTATAGGTGGACTTCCGGTCGGCCGTGTCGTTGAAATATATGGTCCGGAATCTTCAGGTAAAACAACATTGGCGATTCATGCAATTGCGAACGTGCAAAAAAATGGAGGCATAGCGGCTTTTATAGATGCAGAACATGCTTTTGATAGTATGTACGCTCAAAAGCTCGGTGTTGATCTGGAGAATTTACTGATCTCTCAACCTGATAACGGTGAACAGGCACTTGAAATTACTGAGAACCTTATTCGTTCAGGTGCGATCGATATTATTGTGATCGACTCTGTTGCTGCCTTAACTCCGAAAAGCGAAATCGAAGGGGAGATGGGTGACAGTAAAATGGGTTTGCAGGCGCGTTTGATGTCGCAGGCTTTGCGGAAGCTTACAGCATCTATTAATCGTACAGGCTGCTGTTGTATTTTCATCAATCAGCTCCGTGAGAAGATTGGTGTGATGTTTGGAAATCCTGAAACTACAACAGGAGGTAATGCCTTAAAGTTTTATTCTTCCGTTCGACTTGACATTAGAAGAATAGGTCAGATAAAAGATGGAGATTCTATCGTAGGTAACAGAACCCGTGTGAAGATCGTGAAGAATAAGGTAGCGCCTCCGTTCCGCTTGGCAGAATTTGATATCATGTATGGTGAGGGAATCTCCAAAGTGGGTGAAATTGTAGACATCGGTGTAGACAAAGGAGTGATTAAAAAATCCGGATCATGGTTTAGCTATAATGAAACCAAACTAGGACAAGGCCGCGACTCGGTGAAGCAGTTGTTACTCGACAATCCTGAATTAGCGGACGAATTGGAAGCCAAAATTCGTCAGGCCATTGAAGACGCAACAAAGGCCGTCTGATTTTAATTTGTAATTTAGCACCATCAAGATATTCCGAATTCCGGGGTATTCTTGATGGTTTTTTTATGCCTTCAAAACAATGAGATCTCATTTCTGCAGCCTTATTCTTTTTTGCCTGCTCACAGGAGCCTTGTCATCCTGCACTAATAAGCCTAATTCCGATGAATCTGAAAAAGTGCAATCGCTTGACACGATGGATTCAGAGAATAAACTTCAGGCTCTCAATAATATGATTGCCAATTCACCTGATGATGCAAAGGCCTATTACGAACGTGCTCTCATTTTCATACAAAAGAATATTTTGCAACAGGCATTTAAGGACCTCTCTATGGCGACAATCCTTGATTCCACAAACCCGGATTACTTTCTGATGCTGGCTGATGTGAGTTTTCGAGGCTTGCAAATACAGCAGTCAGTGAAAGCATTTGAAAAATGTCTTAATCTTGATCCGGAAAATATTGAAGCCAATCTTAAATTGAGTGAATTGTATATGTATCTGAAAGCTTATCCAAAAGCTATTGAGTATGCGAATGAAGCTTTGAGAATTGATAGCCGAAGATCCAAAGCTTATTTTATAAAGGGTTTTGTGTATAAAGAATCCGGTGACACAAGCAGGGCAATATCAAGCTTCACAACCGTAACCGAGTTGGACCCGCAAAATTACGATGCATATATACAATTGGGAATTTTATATGCTGCCAAGGATAATGACCTTGCTCTTCAATATTATACCAATGCATTGAGAGTCCGCCCTGCATCTGAAGAAGCTTTGTACAATAGAGGATTGTACTATCAGGAATCCGGCCTGCTTGAAAAGGCAGAGGAAGACTATAAGGCTATAATTGCAAAGAATTCAAATTACGTAGACGCATATTATAATCTAGGATTTATTGCGCTAGTGAATAAAAAGGATTACCCGGAGGCTATTAAACAATTCAGTGCTGCATTGAAGGCAGACCAGAATTATGTTGAAGCTTTTTACAATCGGGGTCTTGCCTATGAATACTCGGGTGATAAAGATGCTGCCATAAAGGACTATCGTAGTGCGCTTTCGATTTTTCCAACCTATGCTCTTGCTAAGGAGCGATTATCAGGTCTCGGAAGCTTTTAGATCATCTGCTAGTCATTGCAAAAAAAAAGGGAACCTGGTGGGTTCCCTCTGTCATTCAAAAACTAAAAACTAATGGCTTAGTTCTTATTTTACTGAATCAATCACTGCTTTGAAAGCTTGCGGATGGTTCATTGCCAAATCAGCAAGCGTTTTACGGTTCAGGCCTAGATTCTTCGCGTGTATCTTTCCCATTAATTCAGAATAACTCATGTCATGTTCGCGTGCTCCCGCATTGATACGCTGAATCCAAAGAGAACGAAAGTTTCTCTTTTTTGTACGACGATCACGGTATGCATATCCTAAACCTTTTTCAACTGTGTTCTTTGCAACAGTTAATACATTTCCTCTAGATCCAAAATTTCCTTTGGCTAGTTTCAACATTTTTTTTCTCCGTGCTCTTGAGGCAACGGCATTGACTGAACGTGGCATTTTAAATTGTTTTCGACTGGAGCGCCTCCATATCAGGAGAACTTTAGCTCTTTGTCAGGTTAATAAATGAGATGAACATTTTACTTCATCACCAACATTTTGGCAACTCTGTTATAGTCAGAATCAGAAACAATAGTTGTACCTGTAAGGTTTCGCTTTTGCTTCGTCTCTTTCTTTGTCAGAATGTGACTTTTGTAGGCGTGCTTTCTTTTAATCTTTCCAGTGCCGGTGAGGCTGAAGCGCTTCTTTGAACCGGAATGGGTTTTAACTTTAGGCATTAATAGATATATTAAATTGTTTATACTCTTTATTTTTTTTTCTTGTTAGGAAGGGGAGCAAGGTGTAAAAACATCCTGTTTCCTTCCAGCTTTGGCATTAATTCTACTTTACCGTATTCTTCCAGGGCCTGAGCAAATTTCAGGAGGATTATCTCTCCCTTTTCTTTGTATGCAATTGAACGACCTTTGAAATGAACGTATGCTTTTACTTTATTTCCTTCTTCTAAAAAGGTGATGGCATGTTTTACTTTGAAATTGAAATCATGATCATCTGTATTAGGGCCGAAGCGTATCTCTTTCACCACTTGCTTTCCCTGCTTCGCCTTCATCTCCTTTTCCTTCTTCTTCTTGTCGTATAGAAACTTTTGGTATTCTATAATTCGACAAACCGGAGGCTCTGCTGTTGGTACGATCTCGACAAGATCAAGCTCCATTTCTTTTGCCATCTTCAAGGCATCTTCCCTTGAATAGACATCGCTAGTGATATTGTCGCCAACTAATCGAACTTCTGTAGCTCGAATGAGTTCATTTATACGATGTTCGGCTTCCCTTTTGAGTGGACCACGACCCCTCTGAAAGGGTGACCTGCTGAATATCGGTCTTGGTGGTCGGTTATTACTTTGAGTGGCTATTTGATCCTCCTTTTTAAGCGTGATTCTGTGTTTTTATAATTGTTTAAGTATTACTTTAGGTTGAGTGCATTATATATTTCATCTCCAACAATCTTTGCAAATTCAGGAAGAGTAAAAGAGCCCAAGTCGCCTTCGCCGTGTTTACGGACAGAAACCTTGGATTCATTGCTTTCTTTCTCCCCGATAATCAGCATGTAAGGGACCTTTTTGATCTCAGCATCTCTGATTTTCTTGCCTATCTTCTCGTCACGTAAGTCAACAAGTCCGCGAATATCGGAATTTATTAGTGATTGTAAAACTTTTTTAGCGTAATCGTTGAATTTTTCACTTATTGGGAGTATGCTTACTTGATTGGGAGCCAGCCAAATAGGGAAATTTCCTGCAAAATGCTCGATTAGGAAGCCAATGAATCGCTCATGTGTTCCCAAAGGCGCCCTATGAATACAAATCGGTGTCTCCAATTGGTTTTGTGAATTCCTGTAAGTAAGACCAAAACGAGCAGGGACGGCAAAATCTACCTGATTCGTTGCAAGAGTAAACTCCCTGCCAATTGCACTCCAAACCTGAACATCAATTTTTGGACCATAGAAAGCACCTTCATCTGGTACTTCCACATAAGGAATCTTTGATTCGATAAGAACATTACGAACCATATCTTCTGTTTCAAGCCATAACTCGGGTTCGTCTACATATTTCTTTCCCAGTTTCGTCGGTGCATGTGTCGAAAATCTCATCACGTATTTATCAATATTGAATATTTTGAAATACTTCAGATACATTTCATTCACGGCTCTGAACTCATCGGCAAACTGTTCTTTTGTGCAATAGATGTGCGCATCATTCATCTGCAGAGATCGGACACGCATCAAACCAAATAGTTCTCCACTTTGCTCATAGCGATAGCAAGTGCCATATTCTGCCAGACGTATCGGCAGGTCTTTGTAACTTGGGTTAAGTTCTTTGTAAATTTTATGGTGATGAGGACAGTTCATCGCCTTCAAATAATATTTTTCACCCTCAAGTATCATTGGGGGATACATGCTGTCCTCGTAATAAGGAAGATGCCCGCTTGTCAAATACATTGACTCTTTAGCGATGTGTGGCGTTCTTACCCTTTGATACCCACCTTTGCGTTCTGTGTCTTTCGCAAGCTTTTCTAATTGCTCTATCATAACGCCTCCGTTTGGCAGCCATAAGGCAAGCCCAGGACCAACATCATCATCGAAGGTGAAAATTTCCATCTCTTTACCAATCTTCCTGTGGTCACGTTTTTTTGCTTCCTCCAGCATGACCATGTACTCATCGAGCAAGCTTTTCTTTGGAAAAGTGATACCATAGACACGGGTGAGTTGCTTGTTTTTTTCATCGCCCCTCCAGTAGGCACCTGCAATGTTTGTAAGCTTAACAGCTTTTATCAGGCTGGTATTTGGAAGGTGTGGTCCCCGGCACAGGTCTGTGAAATTTCCCTGCTGATAAAATGTTATTGTTCCATCTTCGAGTTCATTTATGAGATCAAGTTTATATTCGTCGCCTTTTTCGGTGAAGAATTTAATAGCATCAGCTTTGCTTACTTCTTTCCTAACATAAGTATTGGACTGCTTTGCCAATTCGAGCATTTTGTCTTCAATCTTTTTAAAATCATCTGAAGAAATGCTTTGACCTCCAAGATCAATATCATAATAGAATCCATTGTCAACCGGAGGTCCGATACCAAATTTTACACCCGGATATAAGCTTTCCAGAGCTTCTGCCATCAGGTGGGCAGAGGAGTGCCACATGGTAGATTTTCCTTCACTATCATCCCAGGTTAGTAATTGTAATGAACTATCTTCTTCGATGGCTCTTGTAGAATCCCACACCTGACCATTGACTTTTGCAGCGTACACATTTCGGGCTAAGCCTTCACTTATGCTTTTTGCTATTTCAAGGGCTGTCGTGCCTTTTGGGTATTCCCGCACATTTTTATCGGGAAAGGTGATCTTGATCATATATGCTATTGAATATACAGAATTGAAGCCGCAAAGGTAGGTAATTTTGATCTTGTTTTGGCTATGCAATCCGTGATTATTAAGCACAAAAAAAGCACGACCATGGATCGTGCTTGCGCGATTCTGTAGGAATGCCTGGTTTAGCTTTGTCGCTTGATAATTTTGGTGGAAAGTAGTTTGCCACTTTGGGTCTTGAGAGCCATATAGTAAACACCATCCTCCATTGACATATTGTCTGAATAGATCAGACGATTATTACCTTTACGAATGGAGTAAGTTTTTCTGAGAATCAAAGATCCATCGCTGCTGAATAGACTTAGCTCGGCGCTTTCATTTGTGTTTGAACTTATTTCAAAATTGAATGATTCGGCAAATGGATTAGGGCTGATCCTTAATAGATTCGCTTTTTGATTTGTTATTTCAGATGGTCCGACTTTAACCGTTTTGAATCCTTCAGATTTTCCATCATAGTCGGTTTGGGATAGCCTGTAGTATGTAGTATTTTCTGATGGCTCTCTATCCTGAAATGTATAATCCAGTTTCATTGTGGAGTTACCCTGTCCTTTGACTTTTCCGATAAGTGACCATGACTCGCCGTTCAGGGAACGCTCAATACTAAAGTAATCATTGTTAAGTTCTGATGCCGTTGACCAGTTAAGCAGTACCACGTCTTCTTTTCTTGCAGCATTGAAACTCAGAAGTTCGACCGGCAAAGGACTGGAATTAATATTAATTGTCTGATAGTAAAAGTTCACTCGTCCACATTGATCCGTCACTTTTATTTTAACTATATCCAGTGTGTCGTTGGTTACAACCGGGGCAGTATATGTAGTATTTGAATCGCTTGAATTTAAAAAATTACCACCAAGTGAACTGGTCCATTGATACGTATACGGCGGTGTTCCTGAAGTTGCATTCGAACTTACCGTTCCACTTTGTCCGACATTCAGATTTGATGGTAGGGTGGCAGTGACAGATATTTTTTTTGTGGTTCCCGCAAGAAGTATGAAGTTAAAGTATGCCCTTTGAGAGGCTATTCTTTCTGAAGCAGTTCCACCCGAGTTAAGATCGTGCCCTCCCTGATACATCACCCAACCGTTAGAGAGATCATTAAAAGCCGGTCCGTATACCATTACTGTTCCTTCTTTTGGAGAACTTCCTGTTCCGGTAGTTATACCTCTTCGTGTATTCGAATTCCACTGTCCGGCAGAAAGCGGTTGAAACCATTGTTCAGAGCCACCGGATGAAGCACCGTGTGCATTACCCAGAAACTGCATTACAGGTTCGGTAGGATGGAAGTAGGTGAAGGGCGAGCTGGCCGGTTTTGCATGACTCTCCGGATTGCTCCCACATTTGTTGGAGCCATAGCATTTGAGTCCGGACGATGTTAGAAAGTTTAACTGCTTTCCACTGCCTTGACAGTATTCCATCATACTCACAGAATGACATTCTGCCCAGATCCAGGATTTTTGTATTGTGACGAAATCGTAAAGATAATAATGGGTAGCCCAGGTAGGATCTCCGTGCGGGTTAGTCCAAACATCATAACATTGTGAAAGACCTGCAGGTGTACCTATAGAATATGCTGAAGATGGTATTGCTGCGTTTTGATAGTATGTTTCAATGATATCCTGATTTGATGAAAGTGAATCGATCATCACCAAAGGAAATGCAGTGAGCGTTGTATAAACCGGAACAGTAATATCCGTAGTAGTGTATGTGCCGACAATTCCCTGAGATTCCCAATAACTTATTCTTCCGGAGATGGTGCTGTTGATGAATTCTACGGGAATTATAAATGCGCCGGTCTTATAATTTACCGAATTGTATGTAAAGTCTGTTCCATCTTTCGACTTAGATGTGTTGATGATCCATTTTACCGCGACATCATAGTTATGAATGAGATCATACAACATCCCATACGGTTTTAAAGCATTGGAATTTGATTGTGGACTGACTCCTAAGTTAATAATGAATGACCCTTTTGAAATGCTTTCATTGCCGGCACTTGCACTTGCGTCTTCTACCGGACCCATTTGTAATACGACGGAAAATATGCCAAATACTACACTTAATACAAACATAGACCCGATGATAAATCGAAAATCTACTTTTTGCTTTACCCTCAAGGAATTTTTCATAGTCTCATAAGATAAGAAGGGCAAGGGTTGAGTGCCAATGCCTAAAATGTGTATAGTCATTTTAGGGATCTTCGTTTATCAAATAGTGAAAAAATCTTACAGAGTTATAACCCGTGATTTGATTGACAAGCTCAAAAAGTTAAAATTTATCAGGGTAAATTGAAAATTTACCAGAGAATACTTACAGTTTAATGGAGACCTTCAAAGGATGAAAAAATGGATGTTCTATCAAAGCACTTTTCATGATTTGATCAAATTGTTAACCGTGATACGGGCATTCGTAAATAATATCATTTCTCCAATACCTGTTTTATATCAGGTAGAAAATATAATTCACTTTTTAGAATTTTCCCGTCTTCGCGATAAATAGGTTGTTTATTTTTATCCAACTTACTCATATTGCTTCGGTGAATTTCATCAAAAACTTCTTCGATCTTATGTTGTAATCCATGAGCAATGATGGTACCAAATAAAATATACATTTTATCACCTAATGCATCCGCTATTAAGCTAATGTCTCCCTGCTTGCAGGCTTCCAGGTATTCATCATTTTCTTCAGCCATCAAACGGTGGCGAAGATCAACAATACGTTCTGATATTTCCGCCTGAGGACTTTCATGATATTCCAGCTTGAATACTTCATGAAATTCTTTTACAAGATTTATTTTATCAATAAGTGCCATGTGAATTGTTTTTATATTTAAATGTGATCAGAGAAGTGAATTTTCAAGTTTGAATTATACCAACATTATAAGCTTTTGTAATTGGAGCATGATCTGCAGCTTCTATACCCATTGAAATCCATTTTCTGGTATCAAGTGGGTCAATTATTGCATCAACCCACAGCCGGGCAGCCGCATAGTATGGATTAATCTGTTCATTATAGCTTTCAGTGATCTTTGTCAACAATGCTTCTTCATCTTCCGGTGTTATCACCTTACCATTTGCTTTGAGGGCACTGACTTGAATTTGTAAAAGTGTCTTTGCGGCCTGTGCACCACCCATTACCCCGATTTGTGCTGAAGGCCAGGCAACGATCAGTCTTGGGTCGTATGCTTTTCCGCACATAGCATAATTACCTGCACCGTATGAATTTCCGATCACAATAGTAAACTTAGGAACTATTGAATTACTCATCGCATTTACCATCTTAGCACCATCTTTGATAATTCCACCATGCTCACTTCTGGAACCTACCATAAACCCGGTAACATCCTGAAGAAAGACAAGAGGGATTCTTCTCTGATTACAGTTCATTATAAAACGTGAAGCCTTGTCAGCAGAATCAGAATAGATGACACCTCCAAAACGCATCTCACCTTTTTTCGTCTTTACTACCTTTCTCTGATTTGCAACAATACCGACAGCCCATCCATCGATTCTTGCGGTACCGCAAATTATACTTTGCCCGAATTTATCTTTGTACTCTTCGAATTCACCTTTGTCGACGAGTCGGTAAATCACCTCATGCATATCATATTGTTTTCCTGCATCAGTAGGTATTATGCCGTATATATCTTTTGGATTTTTAACAGGTGCAGCGGGTTTCGCTCTGTTAAATCCTGCCTTTTCAAATTCGCCCAGCTTACTGAAAATATTTTTAATATGATCCAGAGCTGCTTTATCGTTTTCGAATTTATTATCAGTGACACCGGAGATCTCACATTGCGTGGTCGCTCCGCCTAAAGTTTCATTGTCGATATCTTCACCTATGGCAGCTTTCACCAGGTACGATCCTGCCAGAAAGATACTTCCGGTTTTATCTACTATCATCGCCTCATCGCTCATGATTGGCAGATACGCACCTCCGGCAACGCAACTTCCCATGATGGCTGCTACCTGGATGATTCCCATCGAAGACATGATCGCGTTGTTTCGAAAAATTCTTCCGAAGTGTTCTTTGTCGGGAAATATCTCATCTTGCATAGGAAGAAATACTCCTGCACTATCTACGAGGTAAATAATTGGCAATCTATTTTCAAGTGCAATTTCCTGAGCTCGCAGGTTTTTCTTTCCACTCATGGGAAACCATGCTCCGGCTTTAACAGTTGCATCATTTGCTACGATCACACACTGCCGACCTGAAACATATCCAATACCAACGACAACTCCTGCGGCCGGACAACCGCCATATTCACCATACATTCCTTCCGCTGCGAACTCACCAATTTCTATAAATGGAGATTTTTTATCAATAAGATATTGCACTCTTTCTCTGGCAAGCATTTTACCTTGATCGTGTTGTTTTTTAGAATTTTTTTCACCACCACCTGCAGAGACAATTTTTTGCTTGTGTTTAAGCCTATCAACCAGCTGACGCATGGTATCTTCATTCTTATTAAATTCAATATCACTCATGAGGTCATTAATTTGATGTCAAAGATATAGGATTTCTGCAGGTGCGGGTCGTATCGGGAAACAATGTTAAAAAAGACTCAGAACTATAATTTTCAAGATGTTGAATTCGAGTCTGTAGATTATAAATATATGTTTTTAATCAGGAAGAAGGCTACGGTCAAAATGTTAGACAATAAAAATTACAGTCCTGCAATCAGGACTTGTCCTTTGATTTCTTGAAGATTCGAATCTTTGGGATTGCAGGTTTGTGTTTTTCGAACTTAAATGGGATGAATTCAAAACTTGAAATAACAACCTCTACTGTTTTTAAGCTTGCAGTTTCTGTAGCTTTATACAGCCAAGTATTGATGCTTACCTTTTCGTCACCGGTGCGATAAACACTTTCAGGTTTATAGGTCCATTTTTGGATTGCTTTTCGTAAACTGTCAGGAAGAGTATCACCGGTATAATAGGATGAAAAGCTAAATTTGCGTTTACGAACTTCAATTATATGCTTTGAAGGGAGATTCAGATCAGTCTGAAATCTGTGTGGTTGATCTTCGTATGGTTGAATTACATATTGAGAATTTTCATTTTTTTCCTTTCCCCATTTAGAAAATTCTATGTCAATTTCCTTATGAGCATTGCTTGTGTCCAGGTGGTCGTACATGAATAGACCTATCACCATATCTTTATCCAATGCCTGGGGCAATGGGTCAAGGTGAAAAATGTATTTGCCATATCCAAGACTTTTTGTAAGTCTTACTTCAGAGCAATACCATTTTTCATTTCGTTGGATGATTCTTAAATGCAATTTTCCAAGGCTATCAACCCATACGTTACTGTCTGCATTAGAAAAATAGTTTTTTCCGGGACCGGTCAATCTTTCTTTTGAGTCTTTTATTACCCATTCGAAATTTGCAAATTGTATGGTGTCTCCGGTATAAAATTTATCTTTTAAAGTTTCCGCTTCTAATGCATGCATATCTACGGTTAGTAAGAGTGATAATATGAATACAAAAATGGTATTTGATCTGATAATTATCTTGATCACTTCGTTATTTACCGAAGTCTTGCCAAACAAATCACTTATGCCTTTAAAAAAAATCATGCTCGTGGATGATGTTGAATAATCGATTGTCTTAAGTAATCTCTATCAAGGTGTGTGTATATCTCAGTTGTGGTGATTGACTCGTGTCCAAGCATCTCTTGCACTGCCCTAAGATCTGCTCCTCCTTCGATGAGATGTGTTGCAAATGAATGCCTGAATGTATGTGGACTTATAGATTTCTTTAGATTTATCTTTTGCGATAGTTGTTTAATAATTGTAAATATCATTACACGACTGAGCCGATTTCCTCTTTTGTTGAGGAACACAACATCTTCAGCACCTGATTGTATTCTTTGGTGATTCCGAATTTCTTTTAGGTAGATTTTGATGTATTTGATGGCAACACTCCCCATTGGAACCAGCCGTTCTTTATCGCCTTTCCCTGTTACCTTAACAAAACCGATTTCGGTGTGAAGGTTACTTAATTTTAAATTTACCAGCTCACTCACTCGTAAGCCGCAGCTATATAGTGTTTCGAGGATGGCCTTGTTTCGGGTTCCTTCCGGTTTACTTTGGTCTATTGCTTCAATGAGATGATTGATATCTTCGATACTTAATGTGTCGGGTAATTGCCTTCCTAATCTTGGTGTTTCAAGAAGTTGTGCCGGGTCATTACTTATGATGTTCTCGAGAAGGCAATATTTGAAGAATCCTTTTATTCCACTGATGATACGTGCCTGACTTCTTGCGCCTAATCCGATCTCATTGATCCATTGGATGAAGAATTGCAGGTCTTGCAGTTTGATTTCGGCAGGACTGACTTTCAGGGCTTTGAAAGTTAAAAACCTGTCAAGTAAAGCCATGTCATGCAGATAAGCCTGAACGGAATTATCCGAAAGGGATCTTTCCAATTTCAGGTAAGACTTGTATCCGCTTATGTATGATTTCCAAGACATAGATGCTATATCGGCAAGGTATCAAAAGTGTCAAATTCCTCATCCCTATTGACCTCCCGCCATAAAACTTTTCCACATTTAGAATTGAATAATTGTGAGTAGTTTTGTCTCAATAGAAGGATTTATCGGTCAAATATGAAGCTATTAATCTTGAACGGTCCCAATTTAAATCTATTGGGTCAAAGAGAGCCTTCGATTTACGGAGAGGGTTCTTTTGATACCTATTTGGAGTCACTCAGAAAGAGGTTTTCAGGTGTTGAAATTGATTACTTTCAGTCAAATGTGGAAGGTGAGATCATCAACAGACTTCATTCCGCCATGAAGAATCATGAAGGGATCATACTTAATGCCGGTGGTTATACCCACACTTCTGTATCAATATCAGATGCAATTGCAGCAATTAATGTTCCGGTGATAGAAGTGCATATTTCTAATATTCATGCACGTGAAGAATACAGACATAATTCTCTTTTAGCTAAAAATTGCGCGGGGGTGATCACCGGATTCGGTTTACATTCTTACGCACTGGCAATTGAGGCTTTCCTATTTAATGGAAAAAAATAGGTCTGGTGTTATTTGATTTTGTATGCGAATGACATGCTTTTCTTCATTTCACGTTGGAGTTTCATGATCCTTGTATGGGTATTTTCTGCTCTCCTTTTTCTATTTATGTCATTATTGGCATTGTAAAATGCAATATGCTGATCGAGCATTGCCTGAAAATCCACAAGCTTATCAAGAGCTCCTGCATCTTCAAATAATAGGGGAGATCTAAGGAACTTAAAATCCATGTTTAAAAAATATTCAGCGCTGCTTGAGTCCCCGGGGATCGTCGACATATAGCTTCCGGATACATACCTGTTCGGGTTATAGATCTTTTCACGCATATAAAACACATGAGCTCTTGGATCAGTCATGAAAGCTCTGTTTTCCACTTTTGCCACATTTTCAATTTTGGCGATAAGCCGTTTGAATGAGTTCATCAGTTCAACTGTACTAAGGTCGCAACCGGTCGTGATTACCTGATATGGATGTTCTAAGCGGAGCTCTTCGATGAATGCATCATACTCCGTTGCAATCTCTTTATAAAACTCCGGGTATTGCAAAGGAAGTATCCTGTAGTGTGTAAATTTTATATCATAATTTATAACGATAAGGTCAGGCCTGAAATTTTCGACTAGCCGATAGTAGTTATAGAGCATTACCGTTGTCCAGTCCGAAATAAGGACTACACTGTTTTGCGGACAGGATTTGTCAAGAAGTTGCATCAATTCCGTACCGACAGGATAGGATTTTCTATTGTGTGTGGGGTAATTAATGATTACAGATCCAATAATTAACAGAGGAAGGATGTATAAAAGTTTCCACTTCCGGAAATACTTTTGGATGCCGAACATGACGGAAAGCATCAATATCATAAAAGGTAATAACATATAAGCATCCGTACTTGCCCACTGATTATTATTGACCTGATAGAAGAACAGAAATAAGAAATAAGTTAGGATTATAAATAAAAGTGCTTTTCTTTTCGTGTTTATAAGAGTGA
>Ga0116143_10001604_pt1 | contig 26683 bp, 21 predicted proteins | sample AD_UKC034_MetaG_FD_89745 | JGI IMG/M metagenome (GOLD analysis project Ga0116143, IMG submission 89745) | Active sludge microbial communities of municipal wastewater-treating anaerobic digesters from USA - AD_UKC034_MetaG | ecosystem: Engineered > Bioreactor > Anaerobic > Digestate | place: USA...
ATAGTGAAAGTGCCGATAATATAAATGTTCCTCGTTTCATTTTATTGTTGTTGAGTTACCCGTTTGTTTTATGTAGTCCGTTTCAAGTTTGCAGTGTCGCCATAGCATGACCGCTAACGGTTTCGGGCTTGGCGAAGGTGGCGATTTTCACCACAAATGTTGATGCGGAGAACCAAATTTTGATTAACCACAAATGTGTCTGCGGAGCACTGAACCGCCACTTTTGCCAAACCCGTGTTAGCGGTTCGTGCTATTCTATACGATGCGCTGTTATCTGATTTTGATAAGAACAACATAGTCCGAAAGTGTTTTTATTTTTTCTGTCAACGGTTTGGTTGCAAGAGAATTGTCCGTTGGTAGAATTAAAGTTTCAGGAAGAACATCAATTAAGTTTTTTGCGTAGCTTGTCTTAATAGCGTATGATACATTGTCCGCCTTCATGATTTTTGCGTTGACGACACCAACTACATTGCCGTCATAGTCAAACAAAGGACCACCACTGTTACCAGGTTGAACAGGAACGGAAACTTGATATGTTGTAATGTCGCCCTGAAATCCTGTTTTGGAACTAATCTTTCCATCTGTAAATTTGATTTCGTCTCCCATTATGTTAGCCATTGGATAACCAAGGGCAAACACATTTGTTCCTACATCGCTAATTTGTGTCTTGAAGTTGTAGGGTAGCTTTGGATATGGTTTGAATTTGGGGTCGTCAATTTTGATTACTGCCAAATCGTTTTGTTTGTCGGATGAAATGATTTTAGCTTTGTAAGAGTTTTTTTGTCCGTTTTGAATAAGGTCAACTTCAATCTCTGTTGCATCCTCTACAACGTGATAGTTAGTAACTATGTAACCCTTTGCGTCAATCATAAAACCTGTTCCATTGCCCTTCCATGTAGATGAAGAAAATTTTGAAATCATATCGCTACCTTCAGTGTCTTGGCGAACTAAAATACGTTCAAATAGAACACGCTTTTTGCCTGACATAATTTGAAAGCCCATATTATTGCCTCTGAAAGCGTAAAAGTCTTCGCTTCCCACAACTTGACCATTGATAGAGTAATAAACTTTGTCTTTTACCTTGTTTATTTTTATCAAATTTCGGTCTGTATTTTGGTTTATGTAATCTGTTTTTTGCCACTTGACGAATTCCAAATTGAGACCTTCGGTCTTAGCACCAATTTTAAAATATCCATTTGCACTAATCGTAAAATAGAAATAATTATCCCAGTCCTTAAAACCATAAATTAAACCCTCACCCGAATTTTCTTCTCCAGTTTCGTGGTTGATTATTGTTTCAATTGAAAAATTCTCTTCAATATCAAGAGGAACATGAATGAGTTGAACAAAACCCCTGTCGCTTGTTGTTTCCATTCGAAGACCCTTGTCCTCAATAATTTTGCTCTCACAATTATCTTTGTTAAGGAGTGGCCATTCGTTAAAGTTGTCAGTCGTGGAAAATCCGTCAAAAAATACTTTTTGGCATTTGCCAAATTCATCACAGTCAATCGACCATTTATCCGTAGGTTTTCCGTCTGCATATTGACTTTTAAACTTAACCTTACCGTTTTCATGGTATGTTGTATAAATGCCGTCAAGGGCACCGTTCTTGTATTTCGCATCAAGTTGTAAGTTTCCGTTTTCAAACCAAATTTGATGTGATGTAGTATTTCCTTCTTGGTCGTGCATCATTTCAAATTGCTTTTTCCCCGACTTGTAGAAGCCAACGGATTTACCAAACCACTTTGAATTTTCGTCATTGTTCCTGTCAATGAAAAATGCACCCTCAATGTTGCTTTGAACTTCGCCTGTGATAAAGTAGTCGGTTACTTTGCCTAAGGGTTTCCCATTTGCATCAAATGTTGCGATTCGATAAAATTCCGCCTTTGATTGGGAACAACCTTTCCATTCTTTGTCGTAATAAATTTTTTCTTGCTTTTGTCCGAAAGCAACATGACCTACTAAAATCAATATTAGTAGTCCGAAAGTTTTGATGATTTTATTCATGTCTTTTATTTTTTCTGTTTGTTATTGCACAAATGTATGAGTTATGAACTGTCACCTAAGCATGACCGCTAACGGTTTGCAGCTTGGCGAAGGCGGGGGGGTACCACAAAACTTGCTACGAAGCCGAAAAATTCAAATTTACGAAAAACTGTCAAACGGAGAACTGAACCCCCGCTTGCGCCAAACCGCTGTTATGGGCTGGTTTGTCTGTCCGACTGTCCCGCAAGACAGTCAGACGACAAACATAAGTTCTTTATTACTGCCATACTAAGTCAAGTTTCACTGTTATTCCGTTTTGAGTTTTGGTAACAGTTGTCGGATAAGGATTGCTACCACTTGTATAGTTGTTCATTACAAAACCAACATATCCAATATGGTCGTCTGGGTCAGGTGTGTCATAATCCCAAACGTCAATAAATCTTGAAACATTAAAGTCTGTAATTTCAAATGGGGTTGTGAAATTCCAGCTTATTGGCAGCATTGATGAAGTAACATCATTTATTCTTGAACTTGTCCCATTTACAAGAACGTTACTGGCTTGGTCTGTAATGTTAAAAAACACATCAGGCCCATTTGAGAAATCCCAACTTGAACCACTACCATCAACAAATGGCATGTTTGTAATGGTCACTTTTGTGATTTTGACTTTTGTTGGAGGGGAAGCAATGTTTACATTCTTAGTTATTTGATTGTTACCTGCTGCATTTGTTGCTTTAAGTATTACAGAAAATGAACCTCCTGTCGTGTAGGTATGAGAAGGATTTACGGCTGTGGATGTTGCTCCGTCTCCAAAGTCCCACAAATATGAAGTAGCATTTGATGATGTGTTTGTAAAGCTTACATTACAGGGAGCCATACAACCTCCTCCGCTAAATGAAAAATTAGCTGTTGGAAGTTGAGATTGGGTTGATTGTTGAATTAACACCTGCTTTGATGTTGAAGCTGTTCCTCCTTCTCCTGTCGCTGTCATTGTAACCGTGTAAGTCCCGCCAACATCATAGTTTTTTGTCGGATTTGTTTCTGTAGAAGTTGTTCCGTCACCAAAATCCCAAGAGAAACTTGTTGCATCCTTTGATTTATTTTCAAATAGAACAGCACAGGGAGCAGTGCAACCACCACCTGTATAGCTAAATTCTGCCGTTGGTTTGGGTGCTGTTTTGTCCTTTTTACAGGAGTTAATTGTCGTCAAGCCTATTACGGCTAATATGAGTATTATTATTTTCTTCATTTTGAATTTGTTTAAAATTTGATTTTGAAATTTGTTGTCCGATATTTTTTGACTATCGGAAAGGTCAATAGAAAACTTGTCAGCCAGAATTGACTATCAAGATGTGTCAGATAGAAAAGTCGGTGGCTCTCTTGTCTGCCGATGTCCGTTGTAGCGTGTCGTTTTAAACTTGCCCATAACGTTTTGCGGCTTGGCGTAGTGGCGGATTTTTAGTACAAAAGTTCAATCGAAGAACTGCACTTGAACCTACCACAAAACTGTCATACGAAGCACTGCACCCGCCATTACGCCAAACCGCTGTTAGCGGTAGTTCTTTTTTATTTTTCACAAACAACTATATATTCTTTTGTCATTGTTCCTTTTCTTTGTCCTACCTTATTTGAAGGTGAGTTTTGTAATGGCATAGCCTTATTTCCTAATAGCCTTTCATAAGTTATTATGTGTCTAAATCCATAATTTTCAAATCTTTCAGCAATAAACTGGTCAGTTGGGAGTTGAATGTCTTTTACAGTTCTATTGCCTACAATATAAATGATTTTACCTTCTTTCTTTACACTGTTTGCTACATCTTTAATCGATTTATCGAGGTCAAAATAGAATGAAGATACCTCTAAAGCCCTACGTGTTGACTTTTTTGAAATTTCGTTAATAAAATCTGTAATTATACTATTTGGATAAATCTCTTTTACAGGACTACCACCCATTAACATATTGTCAATTTGTCTTGCATATTTTATTCCAAACCATTGATTACTGAACATTGAAAATTGACCATAAGCAACCGTTGTAAAACTATCTCCATAAGGCGGACTTGTTAAAACAATATCGAATTCATTATCTTTTTTAGGGAATTTGCTGTAACTAATATCAATTTTAGCACCATTTAATTTTGGTAAATAGTATTTCTCATAAATATCAATTACTTTATTGAGTTTGTCAAAATAAACACCAAAAACATCAGGATTGAATTGCAGTAATTCTTCAGGTTTTATGCGGTATAGTTTAAATTCGTGATTTCTTGTATAGGAACATTCTCTAATTGTTTCCGAAAGAGGAACCAAAAATAATCTTCTAATGTCAACTTGGATTTTATCAATGAAATGTTTTAAAACAGATAAGTTTTGCAAAACAACTTTTGAAAACCAAAAATCAATGTTATAATGTTGAGGTATATCAATTTTTTTTAGGTTATCTTCAATTTTTACAAATTCATATACTCTGTTCCTAAGACGCTGTCTAATGTCTTTAGCTTTCTCTATGTCAACTTTAGTAAATTTAGCTCTTGAAATTAAAACTGCGAGGGGGTTAATATCAAAGCCATACATTTCTGTTAACCCTCTATCAAGCCCTACAGTAAAGGAAGAACCTGAACCACAGTAGGGGTCAAGAAGTTTCCCTCGTTTTATTTCAAATTCTTTAAATAATTCAATCCCAATTTGAGGTATCATTGTTGCTGGATACTTATGTATGTTGGGATAACTTGTTGAGTATGATTGTCCAATAAAATCATACTTTTCATTTCTTACTACTTTATATTTCATAGGTCAATTATGCTTTGAAAAAGTAAAGGTAATTTATCTTCATATGTTCTAAATCCTGTTCCGTGATTGCGTGCCATCGTCCCTTTGTCGTGAAGTCTTAAATCAACAAGAATATTTTCTTCTCTAAATTGGTCCGCCAATAATTCAGGAGAAGTTCCTTTCATAAGTTGTGCTCTATAAAAATGGAAATATTCAATACCATCACGTTCCTCAGTAAATGCAGAAACAAAAAGTAAAGCTGGCATTTTTTGCATAAATCTATCAGCTAATGTTTGTAATTGCCAAGTAGCAATTACTTCGCCTGAAATATGTCTTACTGAAATTTCGGTTTTTTGAACATCCAGAAAAAGTCCAGCGCTATTTGGTTTAAGCGACATTGTGTAATATAAACCTTGTCTCCCGTCTTTATCCAAACTGCCATATTTTTTAACAGCTTCAAGAGGTGGCATCTTCCAAACTTTATTATTAAACGTAAATAGTGTTATTAAGCTATTTCCTTTTGTTCTATGAGCTTTTAGTTCAGCCCCTTCTATATCGGGGTGTGCATCATTATTTTCAAAAATGCCCAAATGAGTTTCCAAAGTATGCCCAATTCCTGTTGGTCCTTTACGGGTTGTCGGAATAAAACCTTTATTTTTAATTTCTTTAAATTTTGTTTTAAACTCTTCAATTGTCATTTTATTATGTTCTTTTTTCCAAAGTTATAAAATTATATAAGTTTAATTTTCAATGTATCTCGTTTTTTTAGAATTACCGCTAACGTTTCGGGTATTGCCGCAGTGGGGGAATTATAGCACTACTGTTGATTAGAAATACCACACTTCAAATATAGCACTAATGTTCAATAGAATTACGTCAGCCCCCATTGCGGCAATACCATGTTGGCAGATGCCCTTCTTTTCTGTCAGGTTGAGTTACTTGCTGTCAAGTCAGTCCGTGTCGGATTAGTGATTGTCCTGCATTAAGTGTCGCCTGTGTGTTGGCAAAAAATTAAAAACACCGTAGGGTGGGGAAAAGAAAAAAATAAAATTCTTCTTGGGTCGGAAAAAAAGCAAGCTCTTTTGCAAACTTTGGTCTGTGTGTCGGCTTGCAGCGGTTTGCAAATGTACTTGCTTTTTCGTGCGGTTGCCTAATCGTTTTTTGCCAAGTAGTTTTTCAGTTCCATTCCTGTGTCGTAGCCGTAACCTTTCAAGTCAGCACCTGCCGACTGAAAAAACAAGTCCCAAAATAATCTTACGTTTTCAATTTGTCGTCCTGCAAATGCACCCGCTTCTTTGGTGCTTGTTGCACCGTAAACCAAAATTTTTACTCCGTGCAGGTCGGGTATTTTATTCAGGTCTTTCAGTTCGGTTACTTTTCTGTTTACATCTTCGTCTTTCAGTCTGTCAAAGGTGGTAAAGTCAAAAGTCCGTGCTGCGTTCTCGTTCACCATGTCGCTAAAAATTACAATGCAGGTTTCGTATTCGTAGTTGTCGTTTCCCTGTGCATCGTTCAATAACTTGTCGGTTTTGCTTGTGTAGCTTTTGCCGTTCTGCACCAAACTTTTTGCTTCGTTCAAAGCGTTCACAATGTCGGTGTAGTTGCCGCAACTTTTACGCTCTTGTCGTTTGGCAATAATCGTTTGGGCAAGTTCGTCTTTCACTGTCTGCAAAAGGTAACGCTTTAACCTTGCACGGCTACTGTCAGCCGCATGGTTTACACCGTCCATTTTGTTGCTAAAATCCATTTCAGCAAGGTTAAAACTGTAAATGCGTTCCGCTTTGTTTTGGCTGCAAGCGTCAATAAACTGCACCGTCAGTTTGTCTTTCTCGCCCATATTGGGCAAAATGGTTTCCTGTATGGTTGTAATGTAACGTTGCATTACATCTTCAGGCACACTGGTTGAGTTGTCAACCAGCACAATAAAGTTTTTGCGTTTTTCGGTGTTGCACCCTGCAAGTATCAGCAAGGTGCAACTCATCAAAATCAATGTTATCTTTTTCATGTTCGTCATTTTTTAGTGGTTAATATTTTGTGGTAACTGTTTGCTGTGTCCGTTCAGTTGCTCTTTGGCAATTACCAAAGTTGGCTGTATAGGCATTTGGTTCAATACTTCTTTTTGGTAGCGTTGCACCGCTTCTTTTTCAAAACTGTCGTGGGTTTCGCAAAAGTGTCCTGTAATGTTTTCCTTTGCTATCCCTTTGTTGTGGTTGTAGTTTTCCTTATATACCTTGTATTCTTGTAATAATCCCCAACTATTTTCTACTTCACGTTTAAAATGGTCTTCCATGCGTTGGTTGTTGGTGGCAATTTTGCTTTCCATTTGTGCAACCGCTTTTTCTGCTTTAGCTATTCGTTTGGTGTTGTTGTAAGGTGCAACGTAGCGGCTTCTTTCATAGGCAAGGTAGCCCGCAACCAACGGCAACAACATTCCTGCAAGCGTTACAAACCATGTTACAAAATCATCTCCGTTTCCGCCTTCCAACGCAATACCTCTAATTTTACATAGGTAGTAAATCACGGCTTCATACGCCACACACAGCAAGGTCAATACGCCTAATTCTAACCAATTTCTTGGTTTGGTTTCTTCTTGCTTATACATGGGTTTGTTCAAAGCAACAGCAAACCATTTTCTAAAAATGTAAACTCCAAATCCTGTCAGCACTATTGCTATTACTGCATTTAGGGCAATCCAGCCCCAACCTTTAGGCGTTATCACGGCACTCACGCCAAAGTAATTCAATGCCGCTTCTGCAATAATTCCTACGGTAATCCAAAAGCCCAGTTTTCTTACCGTGCCTTTTATTTCGTCCCACTCATCTGCATCAACGGTAGCATGTTTATACCATTTTGCCAACTTCGCCTTTGTTGTTTTTATGGCTTCTGCCAACTTCTTGTTTTGGTTCTTTAGCTTTTCGGCTAAACTCATTGTGCTTTGCATCAGCCAGTTCATTACCTGTGCTGCAAATCCTTTAATGCCTTCGGCATTCTTAAACCACTGTTTATACCATAGCATAAACCAAGTGTAACGTGGTAGCAGGTGTTTTGTAATTGCTTTCATCTTATTCTGTTTTAAAATTGTTTAAAAATTTGTTTTAGAAAATTCATACTGCAAATATTTTACAGCATGAGTTATCCCAAATAATCCGTTACTGTGTTATTACTGTTACGGTAGCTCCATTTACAGTAATGGTGGTGCTGCCGCTACCTTTTATTTGGTAGGTAGTTCCGTTAATTGTTACCGTTGTTGGGCTGCTGCTTGTGCCAACTGTGTTTACATTCCAGTTATTACCGTTGTTGGGCTTGGTGGTGTTCCAACCGTTGTTTGGGTAAGGTGTTTCGCCAATCTTGTTGTTGCCATTCCAAGCATACACATCTTCACGGTTGTATCGCTTCAATTCTGCGGTTTGCAAAAGTGTTGCTCCAACGTTTCTGCTGTCGGGTGGCACTACGCCAATGCCCCAACCTTTTTCAGTAGTTTCTATAAAGGCGTATTTCTTGCCGTTTTGCAGGTAGTAGCCGTTGCAGTTGGCACAGTTTATAGCGGCTGCCATGTGTCCGGGCAGGCTCACTAACACGGCATCAAAACCAAATGTTTTAAGTAAGGCAACTAACAAAGCGGCTTTATCTTCGCAATCACCACCTTGCTCTACAAGGGTTTCAATCGGGTATTTGGGGTAATCCCAACCATTGTTGTAGGGGTCGCTTTTGTAAGGTATTGCCTGTTGCACAAAGGCGGTTAAATACTCTGCCAACTTAAAGCCTGTGTAGCCAAGTTCTTTGGCATCTTCGTCAAGCACTTTGGCTACCTGCAATAAGTAAGGGTGGTTGCTATGCTCGGTGGCATAGTTTTCTTTGGGCTGCGTTTTGGACAACCCTTTGTAGTAAGTGTAGCTGCTGTAATTAAATGTAAAGTCGTTGGTAAAAATATACCCGCCATACTTCCATTGCAAGGTGCGTTTTACTGTGTTGCTCTGTGCAGGCATATTCCATACGCCTTGTGCTTGTGCTGCGTAAGCACCAAGCACCAAAATAAAAACTACTAACTGTTTCATAACTGCTGTTGTTTTAATTGTGATTAAATTCATGGGGCAAATTTTTGTTCGGAACAGGTTATCCGAAGTCATACCCTCTTTTGTGTTTGCATTTTTCATGTAGCAAATATTTTGACCGCATGAGTTATCCGAAATCATCCTGTGTATGTGCTTTGAAATTTCCATGCACAAAGGTTTGTTCAGGTGTGGTTATCCGAAGTTGTATGAAAACAAAAAAGCCGACTTCATAATGAAATCGGCTTTAACCAAAATGTGTTGATTTGTAGATTATATCAATTCGTATTTTTTCAACAATTCTTTTATCACTTCGTTGTTTACAGAAGAAAGGAAAGAATGTTTGCCAACATCTTTCAGTAGTTTGTAGCTGCTTTGTTCGTTCAGCTCTTTTAATTCCGCAAGCATAATATCAAGGCGTTCGGCTCTTGGGAAACCGTTATTATCTAAAATGGATTTTACCTTTTCAAACGACTTTGGTTCGGAAATTCTATTTGAAGTAAATGCTTTTTGAATTTGCCCAACAAATTCAGTTAATCCTTCTTTTTCATATCCTAAGTTTATACTGTCAATAAACAGTTCTTCAATAAACTCATTCTTTAGAAATTCGTATTCTTCATAGAGAACGCCAGGGCTGCTTGCTTCGCCTTTGAAATAGTTTTTCACATCGTTTATTGTTTTTTCAAGTTGCGATGACAAAGCAAGTTTCTTGTAGAATTGTTTTACCGAACTATCAACACCAGTTTTGCTATGCCCCATCATATCGTTATAAACCGTAACTGGTTTAATTCCCGTATTTTCGGTAGCAAGAGCAAGGGCAATTCTTCTTCCTAAAAGTTTTGTTGCCCTGAATTTTTTAAGTTCAGCATTACCAATATATGCTTTGGTAAATTTACACATCCAATCTTGTTTTACCCCTTCGCCTTCTAACCATTCCAGCGTTTTTTTATTGATAATGCTTTCTTCTGTCGGATAGTCGTTGTTTTCTTTGTGCAGTTTATAAAATGCCCTCAATGGTAAAGTATAATGGTCTTTATACTCTTTATACCAAGAGTTGTCTTTTTTGAGTGGTTGAAATACTGTGTTGCTGTTAAAGTTTTCATCCGCATAATCTTTAATCAGGTCAAAGAAAATATTGAATGAGTGAATGTTGTTTATTACATCGTCTTTGGTGAACCAAAGTATTTCATACTTTCTTTTTTTCTGCACCATTTTGTTGATAGTGCCTTTCTTGCTTGTAAGAACAGCATACACTAACGGATAATCATTTGTCTTGTTTACTTGTTCAATCACATCATAACCTTGCCTGTCGCACCAATGCTCTGTTCTATCCAATAGGCGAATGTCTGAAATGAACAAAGAAATATTTGGGCTGTTTTCTTTTAGTTTCTGATAAACCTCTTCTTCTGTTGCCGCTACATGACAGGTTACATTCTTTTCTTCAAAAAATGCTTTTACTTTTTTTCTTACACCTTCGGTGTCATCAAAAAACAACACTTGCCAATTTATATTTTCTGCTTTTTGTGTGTTGGCATCATCATTTGAAACAGGTGCTAATTCAACAATTTGGTTGCTGAATTTATTTACCTGATTTCCTGCATTGGCATACGAAAAACTGCTTTTATCTTTTTCATTATTCCAATGTTTAGTTATGTCCTCAATAGTTTCTTCAACAAGCGAAGCATTCAGTTTTTCAAATTCTGTGATTTTAAAAGGGTCAATTTCTTTAAGTAAAAGTTTTTTGTATTCTTCAAATACTGTGTTGCTTTCTTTAATAAAATCTTTCAGGTTCTTTTTACCTTTTATGTCGTTTAGTTTGTTTTTCAGATTGTGTAGCAATTCATGTATTTTGCCTTTGGTGTCAAAAACATTGTAATGAATATCTTCTAATAATTCATCGCTTAACTTGGGAACGGATTGTATCAATTCTTCAATTTCTGCTCCATTTACAGCGTTTTTTGTCCGAAACTCTCGTAACCTGATGCCCGATGTAAACAATATTTCGCTTTCCTTTACTTGTTCACGGATTTGCTGTTCGGTTAATGTAGAATAAACAACAATTAAACCCTTATAGCGAAGTTCTTTTCGCAGATATTTCACTATTTCTAAACCGTAGTAGTTTGTTGTTTTTTTGCCGTCAAGGTCTGTGTCTAACAAAATAATGACAGCATCTTTTGCCGAAATGAATTTGTTTTGCTTTAGTTCTTCAAAAGAAAAAACGCAATCATCAGGGTAAGATATGCCCAGTTCCAAGCTAAGTGTATTTTCTACATAGCTTTTATTGTTGTCCCATATTAGTAGTGCATTTGCCATTATCTGTAATCAAGTAAAAAGTCAATAGTGTGGTTTATGTAATCAATAGCTCTGTTTTTATCGTAGGGGTCAAGAGATTTATTCCTTCTTTCATCATCAACTACATTATGAGCAAAGAAATTTCTGTTCCACCTGAAATCAAATTCTTTATCGTCAATTTTCTTATTCCTTCCAGTATCAATTTTCTTTACTGCATACTCTGCCAATCCGTAAATGGCGGGAACTCTAATCTGAATTGTATCGCCTGTCATTTTCCAAAGTTCCTCAATATCAAAATCTGAAATATCATCAGCCATATAGCGTTGAATGAACCTTACGAAATGCCAAACCGAATCATCTATTCGTTCTCTGTGTAAATCAGAAAGTGCTTCGCTGTCAATCCTTGTTTTGTCGTTGTCTGTGTAATAATTGTAAATGCTCACTCTGCTTTGTATCACCAACAATTTTGCATAAACATCTTTCAGGTTTCCCAATCGTTTACCTTGCAATTCGTTTTTCAACAAGTTTACCGCTTTATTCTTTAAATCATTTGCAGAAGAAACATTTTTAATCCAAAAGTCATACGCTCCGTTGTCTATTACGCTTTTGTAGCTCTCTACCTTGTTGCTTGCAGTGAACATCACAACAGGAATAAAGGGATTTAGTTTTTTTATTCTGTTTAAAATCTGAACACCCGAAATTAGATTTATGGGTTTATCGCTGTCTGCGGCTTTCTCTAACCGCATATCCAAAAGGATTAAGTCATAATTCAACAAATCGGCAAGTTTACCTTTAAGTGCAACCGCTTCACTGTTTTTCAATACAAACTCATGGTTTTTACCCGAAGTAAAGAACTTCTGCAAAAGTTGCCTGTCAATTTCTGTGTAGTCGGAACGTAATTTATCTTGTTCGGCTTGCAATTCTTCAAAGTATTTTACAATATCTTTGTAATTGCTCTTTATATCTAAAGTTGCTCCTTCAAACAATTTCTTCAACGGCTTTTCCCACTTATCCGCTTCATCGTCCAAATACAAAACTCGTTTGCCTTTTATGATTGCTTTAAAATCTGCATCTGAAACTGTTTGCTGATTTGCTTTTGTTTCGGCTTGCAGAAACAGTAATTTCTTTTGCCAAAGGTCTAAACCAATATCACTGCCTGATGTTCCGTTTAGTTCTCTTTCCAATTTCAAAGCACCTTGCTCGTTACGCCTGTCGTGTTCGCTTTTGGCGTCATCGGTATCTGTGTAAAGGATATAAGGTTTTAATTTATCTTTTGTAAGTTCTTCTTTTGATTGAAAAAACTTGCTGCTGTTTATCTGCTGTATGTTTTTCAAGTGAAACAAATGCGTAGCAGGTGAACAAAGAATAGTGCTTTCAGGATTTCGCAAAATTGTTTCCAAAGGATAGGTGTAACCTAAAAGAATGGGGGCATACTGCAAACTTCCTAACTCTGTTAGGCGAATATGTTTGAGCAACTCCAAACCTTCAAAATGTTGCCTTTTTTTATCCTTAAACTTTAGTTCAAGCGGAAAATAAATTTTATTTACGTTGTTTTTCTTCCTTATTTTTTCAAGGGTTTCTGGCAATGTGCAATTGCTTGCGTTTAAAAATTCATTTTCGCAAGTGAAGTAGGTTTTAATATTTTCGTTATTGTCAATAATCAACAGCATAGCCCAATGGTTTAATTCTTACCTTTTCCTTTAATGTGCTTATCTCTTTTGCTTACAGCCTTTTCTATGGCATCTTCATCTTTATGCTCATAAATAGCATTGAAAATATCATCGGTAAAGGTTTCTTCTTCGGGGTCGTCTGTAAAAACTGCCTCAAAGAACCTTTTTACTTTTTCTGAATTTTCATCTGATAAAATGTCAATAAGAACAGGATAGTGTTTGCCTTTTTTATCGTGTTTTTCCGTCCTTCCTATTTCTACATTAGAGAAGCCCGATAATTCAAAATTAGGTTTGCTGTGTTTCAAAATATAAAATTCAGATTTATTCAAACCGTTTACCAGCCTATTAAAGTCGGTTTCTAAAATATCGTCATACACTAAATACAAACCCGAAGCAGAAAAATTATTAACGGATTTGAATTTTGCTTCTTGTTCATCAAATAGCAAAAGCGTAGCGGTTGTTCCGTCTAAATCTTTAATCCCTTCTCTTTTGTCTGCAAAATTGCCAAATGCAACGTTGAGAGAACTTTTTCTTGTGAATACGATTATCTTTTTCATTTTATTTTCTTGCAGTATTAAGTAAGTAATTTATAGCATATTTGCTTCTGACTTGTGTAAATGCGTTTAGTATAGGCGACAAGTTTACATAGCAAACATTTTTTGACGGCAGTTCGGGTGGTTTTCCTCTACCCGAAGTAATAATAACCCTCGTTTTTTCCGACCATTTGATAAGCGTTTCATCAATTTTTCTATCTCTGCTTCCATACATACGTTCAAGAATACTGTAATGAACGACCAAGAATTTACATTTACTTTCTTCAATAGCTTTTTCGGCAAAGGTTTCTATTTTCTTTATGATTGCTTTTGTGTAGTTATCACTTGCCAATTCAATATCATTTGGAAGTATAACATTGGTAAAAGAAAAAATCTCTTTGTTCTCTAATTCTAAATATTTTTCGTTTGAATATCGCTGAATACGTTCATCTATAACGGCAACCGTGTTTGTATATGCCTCAAAAAGTTTGAATTTGGTAATATGGTTGAAAACAGTATCATTCTTTAATTGGTCAATGTAATCAACCAAATCCTTTCCATTTATATTGGGTAGTTTATTCAAAGCGTTTGATGAAAGGACATCAAACGCATCTATATTTTTATCTTCAAAGTCTTTTTTGCAGCTTTCAATGGTAGTGTCGTGATGTGAAATAGCAATGTTGTATCTGTTAGGTTGATTATAGACTTCATCATTATAAGAAGTCATTATATTGATGCACTCAAAACCTCCTTTGTTCTTATTAAACCATTCTTGCCAAATCCAATGCTCAATATTTTCAAATGAGGCACTTTTTAGCAAATTGATTATTGGTGATTGTTCGTTTATTGCAATATTTCTTGCGGGTAAACTTGTCTTGTATTTTTCTATTCCATTTGTAGCGGATAGTAAAAATTGATGATTGAAAACAACACCTGCTTTTAACTCTTTTGTAAAGTCGTCATTTGTCCTAATCCAAATTCCGTTTTTGAAAAGTTCTTTTTTGCGATTGGCTGTTAAATCAAACTCTCCTACAAACAAAAATTCCGTTGGCTTGCTTACAAAAAAACGATAACCCAATGCTCCGTTTTTGTTGAACGCTTTCAGGATGTTTAGTTTTCCGTGTTTGTTGCTTATTTTCTTATCATTTTCAACTTCATAAGCATCATCTTCAATATTGGTAACATCTAACTTTCGCAGGTAAGCAGCCGATGCTTCCATTTCCAATAAACCTAAAGATGAATTTCTAAGTTGGTTGTTGTGTTTTTCATCTAATACACTTTGATTTAGTTTGTGATTTTGAGATTTTACTAATTGGTTAATCTTCGGAATTTTTACATCATCATAAATTTCTACTTCATACCAAAGTTCCTTATCCTTAATTTTCTTTGACTTCTCTGTAATCTCTTTGAAGTTTATAGTAAATGTTGTTGTTCCTGATTTTTTTTGATTGTGTTTAGCGGTATTGCGAATAACATTTTCAATAATGTTGTAAAATGCCTGACAACCCAATAAATCGTTTGGCAAGGCAACAGAAAAATCATCTTTTTCTGTGATAGCATTTCCATTTAAAGTAAAGTTTATTTGGAATTTAAACTTTGTTGAAAGCCCTGAAATATTATCTAAAAGTAGCCGAACCTTATCAAAATCTTTGTATAGCTCGTCATATACTTTTTTGTTGGTGTGCATTACAGGCGTTCCAAAAGTAATATCACTCAAATAATCCATTCTGCACTTTACATAGTTGTTGTATATGGCTAACTGATGAATGATTTTACGTTCTTCTTTCAGGTCTTTAAATTCAGAACAAGGTTGGTATGATTTACATTCGTATCCATCTATGTATTTATTCAGTATTATGGCATCTGTAAGATTATTGAGAACATGACTGCCTATATTGTGGCTCATGTTTCTCGCCATTACTTGGGAAATGGCGGCACGAACTGCTGCGGTTTCAATATCATTTCTATGCTGACGAAGTTTCTCAAAAACAATGGCAAAATCGTTTAGTTTGTTTAAAAACGTGTTGATTATGGGACGTATATTTTTCTTGATTTCTTTCTTGTCATTTCCATTAACTACACCAAACAATACCAAATCAAAATCATCTTTTCTTCTTCGTCCGACAAAAAAGTAAACACCGTTTATTCTATGTTTCCTATAATGGTTAAGCCATTTTTGATGTGTAGCATTGCTGTTACCTGAGAAAGTGTTAGAAAATTCTTTAAAATCAGGTGTTTCTTTATTGCCATTTGTTTCGTTGCTCTTAGGGATATTCAGAAATTTATTTTCATATCCTATCGTTGAAATTCCTTTAAAAGTTTCTGTGCTTAGTAATAAAGAGCCAATTTTTTTGTCATCAAAACCTGCACGAACAGCATTTTCATATTTTTGAGTGGAATAAGTAAAAATTTCAAGGTGTTTTTCTTTTGTATCTACATAACTCAAATCTAATCCCTCAATAGAATAACCTTGCACGGTTAAGCTATCAGAAAGTTCGTTTAATATGTCTTGAATGCTTGTCGTCATTTTTGCTTTCTGAAAATCATAAATTGATATAACTGTGGTGTTGGCTTTGCAGGATTTATTATTTCAAAATAATCTTGAAAAACCAAATTGCATTTTCTTCCTTCTTTCAAGTAATCTTCCAAAGAATATAAAATTCCGTAGTAACTTTTTGTTGTTTTTTTATCGCCAATCACAATTCTTTTCTTATACCCGATTTTGTTTTTCTTTTTTGAATATTCGGTAAGATATTCGTAAAACATCGGTTGATTATCGCTTACAGACAAGAGTTGCGTTATTGGGTCAATGGTTAGAATTACTAAATAGCCATTCTCTTTTATTAAATTTGAAGTATGCAACATTGCTTTTCCTAAATCAGGAATTTCAAAAAAGTTAAAGGCATTAACAACAACATCGGCTTTTCCCGTCAGTTCTTTTATTTCTTTTTCCTCAATGTCATCTACTAAAAAAACAGCTTCCTTATCTTTCTTATATCTCTTATTTAACTCGGTAATAAAAGGTTTGTTAAAGTCAATGCCGTAATACTTTACATCAATATTTGCTTCTTTAATGGCTCTGTAAATCCAACCTTCACCACAACCCACATCAACAAGCGTTCTCCTTTCTTTACATTTGTTACTATGTGGCAAAAGCGATTGAATAATTTCAATCGCCTTACCTTTTACGTCATTGATATGACGCATATTTCCCTGCAACCAAAAATCAGAATTAGCTATCCATTCAGTAATGTTTTGATTTTTAAATTCCTTCGTGTCCGCAATATTTATGAGGTTGCTATTCCTTGCCATTCTTTTTCTTTTCGTGATAGTTGGAAATAAAAGTTGTATTTACCGCATTGTTTAAATCAGCATTTTTAAGCAAGCCCAATTCAACTAAAGTAGTTGCCATTTGTTGCCAATGTGGTAAGTCTGCTGTTAATACTTCGTTGTTATGTCCTTTGAAATATGAAAGCCCTTTCTCCAAAGATTTTAACTCTCTAATTGTATCAATATTGGCATCATACTCTTTTAAATATTTAATGGCAACTGAAGGCTGTCCAATAGATTTTTCCCACCCTTTGGCTACTGCATTGATAAATGATTGAACAATTTCAGGATGTTCTTCAACCATTTTTTTTGTAGTGAAATAAACTGTTCCAATAAATGAAACTCCGTATTCACTCGGTTTTATGGTTGTGTATTTTATGTTTTGAGCATCTAATGAAACAGGTTCATCATAAACAAAAGCAGGTCTTACATCGTAGCTTCCTGCAATAAACGTAGCTAAATCAAAAGGTGCTTCTACTTCTTTTAGTTTCTTTTCATCTACTCCTGCTTTTTTCAGTAATGCTCTGTAAACATATTCTGTTGCTGTTACCGTTAATACACCAACGGTTTTGCCTTCAAAATCTTTAGGTGTTTTAATGTTCTTACTTTCTAATGCCAAAAAGCAGGTAGGCGAATTGTAATTAATGACACCTACAATAACCAAGTTTGCTCCAGCTTCGTTTGCTAATAAAACCTTGTCTGCTCCGACTACTCCAAAATCATTCTTTCCTGAAAGAACTAACTTAATGGGGTCAATATTGTCAGAACCTGCCTCAACTTTAATTTCAATGTTTTCTTCTTTCGCAAATTCTTTTGCAGCAACTAATTCACCTGCATAGTTTGCATTTGGAAACCATTCTTGCCTAACAGTAACAGTTGTTGTTTCTTTCTTTTTGGTGCTATTGTTACATGAAAAAGTAAACAAAGCTACCGTTGCTAAAGCTGCTATAAAAAACCTATTTTTCATTTTTCTTATTTTATTGTTGTTAAAATGTATGGTGTAAAACGCTTATTAACGGTTAGATTATATTCTTCATCCCATAGCTCTATAAAATCTAACATTTCAAGCTCAAACTCTTTCAGTTTATTAAAAAAGAAGGTAAGACTATAATGGTAATCTGTAAAAACAGAATGTTCCTCATTTTTTATTACCACATCAAATGCATCGCCTTCCTTTGTGTAATCAAATAACTTTTCTGATGTTGTGAAAGCTGTGTGATAATAGCTAAACAGTTCATCACGAAAACAAGGATGTGTCATTGAAAGTATAATAATGCCATTTTCCTGTTTTAATTGCTTCAACTGTTTAAAGAACTCATTAACTTCAACTTCTCCATTCAAACACATCCACACCATATTTACGATTATGGAATTAAATTTTGGCGTTGTTTTTTCAGATAAATCCTCAATTAGAAACACATTTTTTACCTTTGTGTATCTTGAGAATGTTTCTTTAGCTATTGCTTTATTAATATCATATAACCCAATTTTTATATTCTCATTCAAAAACTCTAATTGGTTTCCATTTCCACAGCCAAAATCCAAAACATCTGTTATCTGTCTTTCGTTGATAATGTCTGCTACCTGCTTGTAAAGTTTCTGCTTTAATGGCGGCATAAACTTTAAAAACTTGTCTGCTCTATCTTCTATTTCCCAAAAATTACTCATCTCTATTATTTTAGTTTATCCATTTACAAACCCTTTTTTCAATAAAATAAATTGTACCAAAAAATACCACTCCCAACAGTGTTGAAAGCAGCAAAGAACACATCATCAAATCGGGTTCTAATCTTTTGGCTGCTAAAAACAAGTTTTTGCCTAAGCCAATTTCCGCACCATTAAACTCTGCCACAATCGCCCCGATTACTGCCAGCGTTGCACTTATTTTTAAACCTGCCATAATGCTCGGCATTGCCAACGGAAAATATACTTGCTTTATTCTTGTCCATGTATCGGCATTGTAAATGTGCATCAGTTCGTGTATGTTTTGGCTAATGGCTTTGTAGCCCTGTGCAAAGTTTACGAATATGGGAAAGAAGCACATTAAAGCCGCCATTGCTATTTTAGAACCCAAGCCAATGCCCAACAAAATGATAAAGAACGGTGCTAACACAATCAAAGGAATTACTTGCGATGTTATCATAATCGGCAATACAAAGTCCATAAGTTTAGGGAAGTAAAAACAAAGTATCATCACGCCAAAACTGAATACCGTTGCTATGAGCAAACCTGCAACGGCTTCTATCAAGGTGATTTGTGTTGCCTGTAAAAGTGCAGTGTGGTTTTGCCCAAAATAATCAGCTACCAAAGACGGTGAAGAAAGCAACAGCCTTACCGTTTGGTTGGTGCTGCCAAAATACTGCCACGCTGCCAACAGCACCACACTAAGCAATATGTATAGTATCTTGTTTTTCATTTTTTCTGTTTTGTCCGTTCATTAAGGCATCTTGTATCGGTAACATATAGCTTTCGTAAACGCTGTTCATATATCCCGAAATGTTGTTTACACGCTGCATAATGGAATAATCACTTTTGATTTCTTTTCGGGTTTCAATGCCGCCAAAATTGTTCATTACCAAAACATGGTCAGCCAAAAGCAACGCTTCCTGAACATCATGCGTTACCACCACCACCGTAGTGTCTGTTTCATCTCTCAATTTTTCCAATTCAACATATAGCTTGCTTTTCCAAGCAATGTCCAAAGCGGAAAACGGCTCGTCTAGCAAAAGCAATTCAGGATTGGTGCTAAAACTGCGTGCTAACGCAACCCTTGTTTTCATACCGCCTGAAAGCTGTTTGGGTAAATAGTTACTGTATTCTTCCAGACCAACGGCTTTAATCAGGTTGTTTGTTTTCTGTTCGTTGCTGCTTCCCTTGATTTTTAAAGGCAGTTCTATGTTTTGCTTTACCGTTAAATGCGGCATCAGCGTAGCTTCCTGAAACATAAAAGCCAACTTTCCTGTTTGGCGATATTGGTCAGGCGTTAAGCCGTCTATTGTTATTTCGCCTTGTAAACTGTTGCCGCTAGAGTTTGGCAAAATGCCCGAAAGAATACGCAACAAGGTAGATTTTCCACAACCCGAAGCACCCACGATAGCCAAAGTTTCGCCTTTGGCTAATGATAGGGAAATGTCGTTTAGCACCGTTTTTTCTTTGGTGTAAGAGAAATTGATATGTTGGCTGTCTATAAACACTTATTCCTTTTCTGTTTTACGTAACAAAGGTATTTTTCTGAAAATTATCTGTAATTATTCCGAACAGTTCTTTCATCTTCTGCCACAAAGGTAGATTTGGGTGAGTTATCCGAAGTTATCCTGAAATAGATCGTAGGTAAAATTTGGCTCTTTGGCTTTTGCGAAGGGTTGGCTTTGTGTGTCGGGCAAAAGCCAATGTGCCAAATGTGGGAAGCCATAGAATTTTATTTTTTTCTGTGGGTGGGGTGTTTTTAATTTTTTTGAAGCATTGCCTGTGTGTCGGCAAAAGTCAGGTCAGCAAGTTGGAAAAATCAGTCAGGTCAGTTGTCAAAGTGCTGTCGCTTAATAGTAGCACTGTCGCCCATAGGGTTTCTGCCAACGTTTTGTGGGTTTAAGAAGTTGGCGATTTCGGAGCCGTAAACTGTCTGCCACCACTGCACTTGATACGAAGAACAAATGTTCATTTAACCACTGAACCGCCAATTTCTTAAACCCACTGTTATCTGCTGCTCTTCTGTCCTCCGTCAATGTTGTCAGGTCGTTACGAGTTGAAATGCTGTCTTCTCCTGTCTGCGTTGATGTCTGTGCGTGGGAGAAAAAAATAAAAAAAGAAGGGTAGGAAAATAATTTTTCTTGGGCGGCTGAAAAAAATACTCTCTTGCAAGCTTTGGTTTCAGCTTTGCCTTGTGCGGCTTGCAAGAGTGTATTTTTTTGTGGGTGGATTTTCATTTCAAAACATTTCATCAAAGTTCCAACGTCTGTATTTGTTCAACAATGTGTCGTTTGTGTGTTGCTCATTGTAAAGCCAAAGATTTATTTCAAGTGGTTGTCCGGCAAATTCAAATGTCTGACCGCTTGGAAAAACATTTTCAAAACCTAAAACCTTGTCACGGGTGTTCTCTGTTCCTTGTCTTAGTCCTTTAGGGTCAATGAAAGTAATTATGTATTTGTCGCCTTGCTTTAACCAGAAAATGAAGTCAGGGTAGAAGTTGGAGTATTCGCCTTTCTCTGAATTGTAGTAAGGTATTTTAATGTCGTCCACATTTTCTACAACCTTTGAGAAATACCACCAGTCGTATTTACTCATACCGTTAGCGTTCTTCGCAAACGAAATAAGTCGTCTGTAAAAGTCAAGTTCGCTGTCTGCCGATATTACATTTTGAAACAAGTCCGAAAAAGTCGGATTGACCAACAAAACGGGATTGTAAAAATGTTCCATCAGAAATTGCTTGTCAACTTCGGGCATACGAATGTTTTCTTCTGCCTTCTTCTGTTGGTCAAACTTCTCAAACTCAAATTCCATTTGAGCATAGTCAATCTTGCCTTCACGAAATGCTACTGCAATTTCTTCTCTCGTCTTGTATTTCTTCTCAATCGTTTCTTCAATTAGTTCGTGAAGTAATTTTACTTCAGCTTGCTCCAACTTAGTTTTGATTTTCAGATAGTGATTGATGTCGCCACTTGCACCGTCCGTAACAGCACGAAATGATTTAACTCGTTTGGGTTTAGTGAAGAAATGAAAGTCAATTGCTTTTAGCAATCTATCCTCGCTTTGATTGCTCAATGCTCCGTCAACAAAGTTTGAAACATCATTTAGTTTTTTTATTGTTTTGAAATGAATGTTGTGTTCTGCTAACAAAACTCTGCTTCCTGCTTCTGCAACATAGCTTTGAACTGCTTTTAATTCAGTTGTTGCAATCTTAAATTTGTTCGGGTTTAGAATTTGTAATTCCTCATATTCAGGAACAGGCAACTCTATTTTTATTTCTGTCTTTTTTATTCCCTCCACTTTTTTCCATTCTTCCTGGTCGCTTCCGCTTGTTATGTTTTGCAGAATTGCTCCAATGGTTTCTTTGTTGGTGGAGAAAATGTAAACCGTTTCTACTGCTTGAACTTTCGCAGAAAGTTTTTGTGTTTCATCAACCGTAAAAAGTTTTTCTTTCTCTTGCAGAAAATCAAATCGGTTTCGTTTGTTTGGTAATGGCTCAACACGAACACCTCTACCTATTGCCTGCAATACAAATTTCTGTGCTTCGCTTACACCAATGTTTATGAAGTTGACAATGTTTGGTCGGTTGCTGTCCCAACCTTCCGAAAATATTCTGCTGCCTAACAAAATATTTATGCTACTGTCGGGCGAATTCAAATCATCAAAAAAACTTTTACTTACAACTTCTTTACTAGTTACAAAACCTTCTAAAATATTGCTGTTCCATTTTGTGGCTTCACTTGCTTTCAGCAAGGCAAACGGTTTTCCGTTTGCGGTTGAAAGTTGAAATGCTAATTCGTCTTTTGCTTCGCACTCTATTACCTCAATGCTGCCTGTTCCTGTGGTGTTAAACACACCTTCTTTAATGTCAGTGAAAGTGATGTTGCCTAAAATATTCAAAACATCGTCATTCACTTTGCCACTTCTAAATTCAAATGCTCTGAATTTTTCATCTCTCAACTCTGCCAACAATTCGCCTTTGGCTCTTGAAATATCTACATCTCTGTTCCCTGCAATTTCTGCCAGTGCCTGAAAGAATATTTTCAAATCTGCATCAACTGTGTTTACTGTATTGGCAATGGTTATCATCAACGGGTTGTGATACATTCCTTTCTTTATGATGTCAATTTCTTTCTTAGCTTTCTTTACAACTGCTAAAGCAATCAAAGATTTCAAAACAATGTTTCTTCTATCTTCCTCAGTGTATTCATCTTGGTTTTTCTTGTTGAATTTTTTGAACTCTTGCTGTGTTACTTTCAAATGTTTGCCGTAACCAGCATTGATAAACTTTTCCAAATTGAAATTGAAAACCGTTGTGGCTTTATCAATCGCATCGGTAAAAGTTGCAGAAAAGTTGAACAGAAATCCATTTTTAGCAAGCACTGTGTAAATGCTTTGTTTAATGCTGTCGCCTGTAACGCCTTTGTGTGCTTCGTCAAGCAACACATACCAACTGCCATATTTTATTCCGTTGTCGTCTGTGCCGTGCAGGTAATTGCTGTAAAGTGTTTCATTGGCGGTGTCAATGCCTGTGTGTTTTATGTTGAAAGAGTTGTAATAAAAAACCGTGATGCGATTTACTTCATACAAGTTTGGTTTGCTGCGTTTGTATTGCTCCCAATCTTTCAACTCTCTTAAATCAATTTGCAAATCATTTTTTTGATTGAAGATGTTTACTTGCTCTTTTATCTGCTCTAATATTTTTGGCTTGGGTGCTAAAATCAGAATATCGTTTTTCGGTATGCCGCCTTCTTCTTCGCTAAGTTGACTTAATTGAAATAAAATTTCAATCAGTTTTACCATTACCAACGTTTTTCCGCTTCCTGTTGCCATCCAAAAACTTGCACGATTGCAAATTTGTTCAAACGAAAGTGTATCGTTTACTGTATCAAAATGTTGCTCTAACAAACTGAAACTTTCCTTGTCGGTTTTTGGGTCTTTTATTAATGGAAGTTTTGTTCTTACATCATTGAAACCATAAGTGTGTTTGTAATGCTCCAGAAATTTTTCTTTCCCTTCCTTGAAATACAAATGCAAACAGTTCATTGCACTTTGCAATGCCTGTTGTTGATATGGAAATAGATTTACCTGCTCACCAAACCGTTCCACATTAATGAAGCGGTAGGTTTCGGGTAATGGTTTATCCCTGCAAAACTGTTCTAATAGAATTTCTTTGTTCATAGTTTACTCTTTGCTTTTCCACCACAACAGGGCTTTGTAATGGTCACGGAATACTTTATCGTCATAATTCATTTTGGCAAATTCAATTTTGCTTCCATCTTCAAACTCAACTTTTTCTTTGCTCAATGTTTTGATGCGTTTGCCGCTTACATTGCTTATTGTTTCAGCTATGGCGGCTTCATCCATTTCGGGATATAAAGTTTGAAAGTGAACTTTTACTTCTTCCTTTTCCTCGTCAACTAACATTGCACTCAATAATTTTTCGCTGTTGCTGAAAGTGTAATATGCCAATTGCTCAAACTCGTTTATGCTTCCATCCTTGTTTAATTTTTTAGGATTGTATGATGCTCTTGACAAACATTCTTCGTATTGCTCTAACTCATAGTATTTGAAGAAGCCACCGCCTTTCCATTTTACTTCCTTTGATATACCGATTGTATCACCAGCCAAAACCTTTTTCATTCTCGGTATAACGTGGTCGTTAAATTGCTCTCCTTGTTCAATTCCAATATACCTCTTTCCAGATTTATGAGATGCTGCTATCGTTGTTCCTGAACCAAGAAAAAAATCTAAAACAAAACCATCTGAAATATTTCCAACCTGAATTGCTCTATAAATTAATTCTTCTGCATTTTCGGTTGTAAAGCCAGTTGTATTTGCATAACCTGAAACATCAAGCCACAGACTATTTACGAATTTATCCTCTGAACCTAAGTATTGAATTGCAAAATTTTCTTTCTCTCCACAAGTAGTGCATTTTTCTAATTCATTAATTCCGACAAAAGGCGTTTCATTCGTAATGTCATAAAACTTAAATCTGTTTTCCTTTTTCTTCATATACATAGCTAAATCTTTATCATCATTAGCTTGATAATATAAACAACCACAACTTTTACATTTTAGTCGTAAATATTTTTCTTTCAGTAGTTTTTCAACTTTTGGTTGTATCAGGGTAAAATGTTGCCCTTTTGCAGGATAAATAGTTTTGCCAAGAAAAACTCTTTCAGGTGGATTTCGCTCTCCGCCTAAAGTAAAGCCAGTCCATTGAATATCTGCTATACTGCGTTTGATTTGAATTTTATTTAACGGAGCTTCTGACATTGAATACAGAAATAATGTATCTGAAATTGTTTCCAATTTATTTGGCGAGCCAACTTGGTTTCGCCCTCTTTGAACTATTAAGTCATTTCTAAATTTATCGTCACCGAAAATGTTATCCATCAACATTCTCACTAGCATATTTCCATTACTATCGCATCTCACATAATAAACGCAACTTTTCGTTAAAAAAAATTGTGATTTGGCAATTCTATTTTCAAGTATTGTTAACCAGGTTGCGTCCTTATAATTTACCTTGTATGTGTAATCAGGATTTGTTCCTAAATTAAAAGGAGGGTCAATATAAACTGTTTGAATTTCTCCACTAAATTTTCTTTCCAAAGTAGATAACCCTTGGAAGTTTTCCGATTTTATAATATAGCCGTTTAAACTTTCATCTATTGAAGCAAATATTTTGTTTAGCTTTAGCTTTAACTCTGGAAAATGTTTTGTGTCTATTGGAAAATATTTGTAGTTCTCATTTAACACATTTTCTGCTTTGCTTTTTACTAAAATTTCCTCTGTTTTTATTTCCTTTTTAATTTCTAATTGATACCATTCTTTAACTTGTTGTTCAAAATTATTATGCTTTAAAATCTCTTCAATTAATGAAATGTTGTTAGCCAATTTATCAAGTGTAAACACATAGTTCACCTGTTTAACTATTTTCTTTTTCTCCCAAATGTGTTTCAATTCATCTTCAAACCTTGCTATGTAGTTTATTATTTTATGCGCAATGCGTTTTAACTTTTGTATAGTGTCTATTCTGGTTTGTGTCCACTCGTTGCCTATGTGTCTGTCGCCAAACAGATATTGGTAAAGAAACATATCCAACTGCTCTTTCAAAAAACCTTCGGCATCTTTGTGTATGAAGTAGTCCACTTCATTTTGTTTTTTATAAAGCTGCTGTGCTTTCTTAAAAGTGGTTTCCCTTACAGTAAGGTTTATGAGTTTGTTGTGCTTTGCCCACGCTTCCAAATCTTCTAAGTTGCTTAAAGCAAATTCAACGGTTACACTTTTGGTAAGGTCGCTATTGTTTGTAATCAGCAAAGCACTTTGGCTTTGCTTTGCTTTCAATCCTTCTCGGCTTAGTCCGTTGTCTCGGTAAACAATGTTTGGGTTGCTCTTGTCGCCAAAATTCTCCGCAAGGTATTTTCGTATTTCATCGGGTTTGTCCAACTTCAAATATTCTTTCAGTCGTTCCCACTTGCCTTTGCTGTTATCTTCATAAATCACTTTAAAAGTTACGCTGTCGGCTGTTAGCTGGGTTGCCCAAAACTCCAAACTTTTTTTCTCGTTGTTTTTTTGGTGTTCAATCTGGCTTGCATCAAAATTAAAGGTCAGTCCGTCCACTTCAAGATTTTGCAAGCTGTGATAATTGGCTTCGCTTTTTACATAGTAGAGGCGTTGTGTTTTCCAAAACAAACTCACATCTTCTCTTTCGCTGTAAACTTTCTCGTAAAGGTTTTTATGAAAAGGGGTTTGGCTAAAATAGGGTGTGCCTGTTTCGTTAAGGTAACTTTCAAAAAAGGTGTAGAGTTTTTGAAATGCTTCTTCACGGGAAGCGGTGTCGTGTTTGAAAGTATCGTTCACTTCCTTTTCAATGAATGGTTTTATTTGAGCAAAATATTGGCTCTTTAATTTCATCAGGTTCACATAGCCGCTTTTGCCTTCAATCTTTTGCCCGGCTTCGCCAATGAAAATATTTTCTAATGCAGAATAAAATTTCTGTTCGTTTTTCATCTTTACTTTTTACGTTTGTTTTTTTGATACTTGATTTTTTCCTCTGCCACTTTCAAAGCGTCCATACTCAATGCTTCGTCTCTCAACTCATACACGATTTTGTCGCTAAGAAACAATACCATCAATTCGTCTTCATTGTGTTTGTAAATCTTTGCCAGTTTCTGAACAACTTCTTTGGTCATTTTCCTTTCGCCCCGTTCCATCTTGCTAAGGATGGCAACATCCATATCAAGTAAAGCGGCTACTTTTCGTAGCGGCAATTCGTTTTCTTCTCTAAGTTTTCGGAGCTTCTCTCCGATAAGTTCGTTTGACATTTAGTTCGTTGACTATTTTTGTCAAAAGTATGAAT
>Ga0116143_10001605_pt1 | contig 26661 bp, 23 predicted proteins | sample AD_UKC034_MetaG_FD_89745 | JGI IMG/M metagenome (GOLD analysis project Ga0116143, IMG submission 89745) | Active sludge microbial communities of municipal wastewater-treating anaerobic digesters from USA - AD_UKC034_MetaG | ecosystem: Engineered > Bioreactor > Anaerobic > Digestate | place: USA...
TCAAGGACGCACATCAGTCGATCGGCGCCCGCAGCGGCACTGATGACGCTACGCCATTCCCCCACTCAGGGAAAACCAGCGCTCATCAAGTGCCGCAAAGACTCTGCCGCCCAGACTCCTAGCTCGCCCACCTGCTCGGCGCCGCGCCCGAGGTCGACGCGCTGCGACGCCAGCACGCGCACGCTCAGCGCGCCGGCGCGATCCGCGGCCCGGTACTGCTCGAGCATGGCGGCGTCGGCGCTGGCGTCGATCACCGAGGTGATGCCAAAGCGATTGGCCATGGCCAGAGAGCGCCGCAGACCTTCGCGATACTCGGCGTCGGTCGGTGGCGGGATGCACCGCCGGACCAGGCTGACCGCGGCGCCGCGCAGGACGCCGGTCGGCGCGCCCGTGGTCGGGTCGCGCTCGATCCGTCCGCCCGGCGGGTCGGGCGTGCTGGCGTCGATCCCGGCTGCGGCCAGGGCCCGCGAGCTCACCCAGGCCGTGTCACCGTCCTCGGTGGCGAGGTACACCGGGCGACCCGGGACCAGCCTGTCCAGGATCGCCCGATGCGGGCGCCCGGCGGCGAAGCTCGATGGCTCCCAGCCACCGCCCACGAGCCATTCGCGGTCCTCGGACGCGGCGGCGCACGCGCGCACCGCCGCGTGGATGGCCTCGGGCGAGCGGGCGCCCGCGAGCTGGCAGCGCACGAGCCTGAGCCCGCCGCTCAGCGGGTGCATGTGCGAGTCGTGAAAGCCGGGCAGGACCATGCGCCCGCCGAGATCGATGACGTGCGTGTCGCGGCCCGTGTGCGCCGCGACTGCGGCGTCGTCGCCGACGTAGAGGATCCGGCCGTCCGCGATTGCCACTGCGCTCGCCCAGCTTCGCGCCGCATCCATGGTGTAGATCGCGCCGCCACGCAGCACCAGTTCGGCGCGCCGCTCCGCGGCGGCCGGCGCGGCCATCATCAGCAACCAAGCGATGATCGCGACCGGTCTCGCCAGATCGAGTGACATCTCCACCTCGCCATTCTGCAGGAACGCAGCGGGCGCAGGTGTCGATGTCGATGCCGAACACGCGCTTCTGGCAGAGGGATCGCCCCTGCCGCTCACTCGAACCGGTTCACCCGCACCTCCGAGCCGCGCGTCCAGATGACGAAGGCGTCGCCATTCGGGTCGATCGCGAGGTTCGGCATCGCCGTGCCGATGAGCGACCCGTAGCTGCCGATCCGCTCCGGAGCGGTCCATCCGCCGCCATTGACGTAGCGGTTGCCCCAGACGCTGAAGGCTTCCGAGTTCGGCAGGGTCAGATCCACCTCGAACCAGGCCGCGAGCGCGTTTCCGCTCGCGTCGACTGCGATCTTGGGATAGAGCTGTTGGGCGCTGCTGATGGACTGCACAGCTTCCCAGCCCGTGCCCGCAACATAGCGACTCGCGTGCACCGCGAGTCCCTGCTGGCCATTTTCGTCGACCCATTGGCCCCAGACCGCGATCGCATTGCCGTCGCGGCCGAACGCGATTTCGAGGTCCTCCAGCTGCGCGCCGACGCTGATCTGCTCCTGCTGGAGCCAGCCAGCCCCCTCCTCATAGCGGCTGGCGAACACGCCGCTTTCGAGCCCGAGGCCCTGGAACCAGACCGCCAGGGCGTTGCCCTCGCGATCCATGGCAATCCGCGGGCTCTCGGAGGCCAAGTTGTTGATCCCGGACAGCATCGTGGAACTGCCCCAACCGCCTGATGTCCTGAAGTTCCGCGCCCAGATCTTCCAGTTGAAGCTGCCCTGGTCGCGCATCGGCCAGAGCACCGCGAAGTCCCCGTCCTCGTCGATCGCAACGCTCGGGGAGCCGGTCACGCCGTCGGACTCGTCGGCGATCTCGGGCGCGCTCCAGCTCCCGCCGCCCTCGATACGTGCCGACCACAGGTTCATGGTCGTCCCGTCGAACTGCGACCAGGCCGCGACCGCGTCGCCGTTCGCGTTGATCGCCATGTCTAAGTAGCCGATGACCGTGCCGGGGTCGTTCTCGATGTACTGCGGCGTTTCCCAGCCGGTGCCGGGCGCAAAGCGGCTCGCGCGGACGCTCGTGGCATTGGCCACGGAATCGCTGACGATCCACACCGCGAGCGCGTGCCCCTGGCCGTCGAAGCCGAACTGCACGCCGCCCGCATAGAGGTCGTCGTCGTTCAGCTCGAGCGGCGCGGGCGTACCCCAGCCGGCGCCGACGGCGTAGTAGTTCCACCACAGGTCCGTGGAATCGAGCGTCGCCTGGCTCCACACGGCGAGCGCGTTGCCCTCGTGGTCGAATGCGATCTGCGCTTCCGCCGTGTCGGCCGTGCCGGGGCCGATGTCCAGGTCCGCCGACCAGGCGCCGTCGCGCGTGCGGAACTCCGCGGTGACCGGCTCCGCCATCCGCTCGCCGCCCGCGCCCTCGACCGCCGTCGTCACGGTCAGCCTGTAGTCGGTGAGCGGCAGCAGCGGGCTCGCCGGCGACAGCGTGACCGCCGCGCCCGTGACGTCGATGCCGAGGTCCACTTCGCCGGCGTCGCTCTCGAGGCGGATGCTTCCGGCCGCCGCCGCGGTCGCGGCGTCGATGTCTGCCGAGAACGTGAGGATCGGCTCGACCGCGCGGGAGACCGCCGGATCGCCGTCGGCCGGCGCGGTCGAGACGAGCGAGAGCGGCCCGGTGCAGAGGATCTCGACGTCCCCGACGTCGGCGCCGTCGATGATCCCTTCGCCGTTGTCGACGGTGCAGAAGTTGTCGGGGTTGGCGGGCTGCGTCGTGACTTCCACGGCGTAGACCTCGCCGTCGGCGAGCTCCGTGGAGAATGCGAAGGCTCCCGATGCATCTATCGTCAGGCTCTCGGTGCCGTTGTTGCGGATGACGAGGCCCGTGCCGGTGAGGCCGGTCACCGTGCCGCCGACGGCATAGGTGGCGCTCGGCGTGCCGCTGCCGCTGCCGCCACTTCCGCCGTCGTCTCCGCCTCCGCCTCCGCCACCTCCGCCGCCATCGCCGTTGCCGCTATCGCCGCCGCAGGCTGCGAGCGCGAACGCCAGCAGCGCGGCCATCGAAATCCGGGAGATGCCTGTCACCGCCGTTCTCCTGCATGGAACTGCCTTTGCAGTCCATACAGGGTCGAAGGCGTAACCGGCTCACCGGGGGGAAGCGGCTATGCCGCCGGCAGCAGCGCCCGCGCCCGCTTCGTGTCCGGGTGCTCCTCGCCGAGCCCGTTCGCGAGCGAGGTGACAGCCTCTTCGAGGTCGCTCCGCGCGCCCGCCGCATTGCCCTGCGCCTTGCGCGCCGTCGCGCGCAGCAGCAACGCCTGGCCCACGTCCGCGCTCTGCGCCGGGTCGCGCGCGACGCGCAGCGCCGCCGCGTGGCCGTCGGCCGCGTAGGTTTCCGCGGCCGCGGCGTCGCCCCGCACGAGCGCGATCTCTCCCGCGATGCGCAGCAGGTGCAGGAGATCGGGTCCGGACCTGTCCTCCGGGTAACCGACGCGCGCAAGCTCGGCGTCCACCAGCGCCTTCGCCCGGTCCGGCTCGCCGCGGCCGAGCGCGACCTGCGCGCGCGTCACCGCGAGCAGCGCCAGCAACCGCTCGTTGCTGCCGGGCGCCTTTTCGAGCACCGGCTCGACGGCATCGAGGTGGGCAGCCGCGGCGGCGAAGCGCCCGAGGCACACCATCAGCCGGCCGAGCGTCAGCTCCTGCGCGGCAGCGCCGAAGAGGTTGCCGGATTCGCGGAGCATGTCACGCTCCTGCTCGATGATCGGCAGCGCCTCCTCGCAGCGCGCGAGGCGAAGGAGGCTCGCGGCGTAGTACCCACCGAAGCCGATCTGCACGCCGTCGCGCTCGAGCGCCTCGACGCGCTCGAGCAGGCCGAGCTGGAGGTCGTGCGCGCGCCGGATCTCGCCGAGCGAGTGCAGCACCATGCTGCCGTTGAAGGCGTTCACCACGTAGCCCAGCGAGCCGCCGCGGCCGGATCGCGTCATGAGGTCGAGCGTCTCCTCGTTCAGCGCGAGCGTCTCGACGAGCCGGCGTTCGTTGAAGGTCAGGCGGCTCAGCTCGTTCATGACGTACAGCCGGTGCTGCACGGAGGCCGCCGGGTTCGCGGCGAGCGCATCGAGCGTCGCGCGCAGCTCCGCGATCGCGGCCGGGCGGTCGCCCTCGAGCTCGAGCGCCTGCGCCTCGGCGCGGTCGCAGGACACGCGGCTGTCGACCGAGACGACGTCCGCCCGGGCGAGCGCCTGCCGCGCCGCCGCGATCCGCGCCGCCGCGGCCTCCGGCTCAGCCCGCATCCGCGCCCGCGCCGCGGTGCACAGCACCGCCGCGAGGAGATCGGCATCGTCCTGGGCGCGCGCCTGTTCCTCCGCGCGGCCGAGGAGCTCCGCGAGGCGCGCAGTGTCCCCGAGGCTGAAGTGCGCATTCGCGAGCTCGAAGTACATGCGCCCGAGGAACTCGCCCCCGGCGCCGTACTGGCGATCCAGCATCTCGACGCCGCGTTCGAGCAGCTCCGTCATCGTCAGCGGCTTGCCGCCGGGGCCGATCTCGTTCATCAGGAGGTTCAGGAACTCGTTCGTCGCCTGCACGCGCTGCTGCTGGTAGATCGCGACATCGCGCTGGCGGCGCGCCTCGATGCCCATCCAGGTCGCGATGGCGGTGGTGCCGACCAGCGCGATCGTCGTCAGCGCCGCGGCGAGCACGCCGCCGCGATGGCGCCGCACGAACTTGCGCGCGCGGTAGCCGATCGTCTGCGCCTGCGCCATGACCGGCTCGTCGCGCAGGTAACGCTGCAGGTCCTGACGGAAGTCCGCGGCGGTCGCGTAGCGCTCGGCGGGCTCGACCGCGAGCGCCTTGCGCACGATGTTGTCGAGGTCGCTCTGCAGCGCGCGGCGCAACTCCGGGGATGCGTCCGGCACGGCGTCCGCGAGCGGCGCGGGCTCACGGGCGGCCTGCGCGCGCAGCTCTGCGAGTGTGCAGGCGCCCGCCGCCTCGCGTGGATTGCGGCCGGTCAGGATCAGCCACAGCAGCAGGCCGAGCGCGTAGATGTCGGTTGCGGTCGTGATCGCATCGCCGCTCAGCTGCTCGGGCGCGGCGAACTCGGGCGTCAGCGCCGTGCCGAGCTCGCGCGTGAGCCCCGGCGCGGCGGCCTCACCGCCGAGCAGCTTCGCGACGCCGAAGTCGAGGAGCTTCACCGTCCCGTCCGCCGCGACCTGCACGTTCGAGGGCTTGATGTCGCGGTGTACGATCAGGTGCGCGTGCGCGTGCGCGACAGCGTCCAGCACCGCGAGGAAGAGCGTGATCCGCTCGCGCACGCCGAGCGCGTGCTGCTCGCAGTAGCGGTCGATCGGCTGGCCGTCCACGAGCTCGAGCACGAGGTAGGGCTGGCCGTTCGGACCGACGCCGGCGTCGAGCAGGCGCGCGATGTTCGGATGCGCAAGCTTTGCGAGATAGCGGGCTTCCAGCGCAAAGCGCTCCGGCGCGCCACCCGCCGTGCGCGAGAGGAGCTTCACGGCGACGTCCGTCTCGTAACGCCCGTCTGCGCGCACCGCGCGCCACACCGCGCCCATGCCACCGCGGCCGACCGGCGCAGTCAGGCGGTACTGGCCGAACTGCTGGCCGGCCTCGCCGGCGAGCGGCGCCTCCGGGTCCGTAGCCGCATCGCCGCTCATGAAGCTCGCGACGCCGAGCCGGCCCGGGAGCTTCTCGAAGTAATCGGAGGAGCGCTCCGCGGCGTCGAGCAGCGCCTCCACCTCGCGCCGGAGCCCCGCGTTGCCAGCGCAGGCGCGATCGAGGTGAGCCGCGCGTTCGGCGGGCGGCAGCTCGCTCGCGGCAAGAAAGATCGGCTCGGCCTGCCGTGACAGCGGTTCGTCCATGCTTGCCGTCACATACCGGATTCAGCCGGAGTCCGGCGCAGGCATCACCTCGAGGCGCCGGAATATCTGCGCGCAGGCGACCTGCCACTCACGCTTGACCGTCGCCTCCGAGATCCCGAGCACCTCGGCGACTTCGGCCACCGTCATGCCGCCGAACACGCGGCACTCCACCACCTGGCAGCGGCGCGGGTCCTCGGCCTCCAGGTCCTTCAGCAGGCGGTCGAGGTCGAGCAGCTCGTCCGCGCTGACCTCGCTCGCGAGGGTGACCTCGTCGAGCGTGACGCGAAGCGCGTTGCCACCGCGCTTGCCGGCGGCCTGCTGCTCGGCGTAGTTGACGAGCACCTGGCGCATCGCCTTCGAGGCGGTCGCGAAGAAGTGCTTGTGGTTCTCGAAGCCCGCGACGCCCTGCGCGTGCAGCTTCAGGTAGGCCTCGTGAATGAGCGCGGTCGTGTTCATCGTCTCGTTGCCGCGCCAGCGGCGGCGCTGCGAGCGCGCGAGAGTCCGGAGCTCCGCGTACACCGCGCTGAAGAGCGCCTGTGAGGCGCCGACCTCACCGCGCCGCGCGGCGTCGAGGAGCTGCGTGACCGGGCCGGTACTCATGCGGTCAAGAATACAGCCATCGTGAGCCGCCCCGGCACCGGATCCGGTATACCCCACTGGAGGACACGGCCAAGCACACCCTGGAATGGGCTTTTGCGGCGGCGCTGCAGGGCGGCGGCGTCACCGGCGGGTACGCGAGCTCGCGGCGCGCGTTCCAGGCCTCCAACGTCTCGAGCCGCGGGTCGTGCTGACGCCGACCTGGCGGCCTACTGCGTCGCCTTGATGCCGACGAGCCCGACGACGATCAGTCCGACGCAGACCGCCTGCACAGCCTTCATCGGCTCGCTGAAGAAGAGGATGCCGACCAGCACGCCACCGGCGGCGCCGAGGCCCATACAGACCGCGTAAGCCGTGCCCGCGGGGATCACGCGCACGACGTAGCTCAGGATCAGGAACTCGATGCCGGCGATCAGGAGGCTGAGCGCGGCGCTGAGCGGGCGCGAGAGCTGCTCCGCGACGTTCAGCGCGACCAGCCAGAGCACCTCGAGGAGGCCGGCGACGGCCAGGAGGCCCCAGGCGAGGGCCATCGAGCTGGAGAACGGAGTCATGCCCGGAAATACCGGGAACGGGGACGTTCCGGCTCAGGCCCCCGGCACGACGCGTCCGGGCTTGCCGAGGTGCGCGCCAAAGTTGCCGATGAGCGCGTGGCAGCCGCACACAGGCAGCGGCTGGCATGGGGCGCGTACCGGAATCTGGCAGGGACTACGCAGGCTATGCCGGCAGCCTCCAGAATCGGCAAACACAATCGCCTGTGTTCGTACAGAAATGCCGGTATCTCGCCGAATTCCTGAAGCTGCCATCAGCTCAGCGCATGTGCATCGTCGCACCGCGCGCCCCTCACTCCCACTCTATCGTCGCCGGCGGCTTGCCCGAGATGTCGTAGACCACCCGCGATATCCCCCGCACCTCGTTCACGATCCGTCGCGAGACGACATCGAGGAAGTCGTACGGCAGATGCGCCCAGTGCGCCGTCATGAAGTCGATCGTCTCGACCGCGCGCAGCGCGATCACGTAATCGTAGCGCCGGCCGTCGCCCATCACGCCGACCGAGCGCACCGGCAGGAACACCGCGAACGCCTGGCTCGTCTTGTCGTACCAGCCGTGGCGGCGCAGTTCGTCGATGAAGATCGCGTCTGCGCGCTGCAGCAACACCGCAAACTCCGGCCTCACTTCGCCCAGGATGCGCACGCCGAGGCCGGGACCCGGGAACGGATGGCGATAGACCATCTCGCGCGGCAGGCCGAGGGCGACGCCCAGTTCGCGCACTTCGTCCTTGAACAGTTCGCGCAGCGGCTCGACGAGCTGCATGCGCATGTTCGCCGGCAGCCCGCCGACGTTGTGGTGCGACTTGATGACGTGCGCCTTGCCGGTGCGTGCGCCCGCCGACTCGATCACGTCGGGGTAGATCGTACCCTGCGCGAGAAAGCCGATGCCCTCGAGCTTGTGCGCCTCTTCGTCGAACACCTCGATGAACAGCCGCCCGATGATCTTGCGCTTCTGTTCGGGGTCGGTGGCACCGGCGAGCGCGGTGAAGAACCGCTGCGCGGCGTTCACGCGGATCACCCGCACGCCGAGGTTCTCGGCGAAGGTGCGCATCACTTGGTCGCCCTCGTCGAGGCGCAGCAGGCCGTGGTCGACGAATACGCAGACGAGCTGATCGCCGATCGCCCGGTGCAGCAGCGCCGCGACGACGGATGAATCGACGCCGCCCGACAGACCCAGCAGCACCCTGCCCTCACCCACCTGCGCACGCACGCGCGCGATCGCGTCGTCGATGATGTTGCCCACGGTCCAGAGCGCCGCACAGCCGCAGACGTCGCGCACGAAGCGCTCGAGCAGGCGCGCGCCCTGCCTCGTGTGGGTCACTTCCGGATGGAACTGCACGCCGTAGTAGCGGCGTGCCTCGTCCGCCATCGCGGCGAGCGGCGCATTGGCGCTCACGCCCACGGCCGTGAATCCCTGCGGCAGCGCCTCGACACGGTCGCCGTGGCTCATCCAGACATCGAGCACTGCTCGCCCTTGTGCATCCCTGCGATCCGCCAGGTCGTCGAGCAGTCGCGACGGCGCGGTCGAGGTCACCTCGGCGTAGCCGAATTCGCGATGATCGCTGCTCGCGACCCGTCCGCCGAGCTGCTTGGCCATCGTCTGCATGCCGTAGCAGATACCGAGCACGGGTACGCCGAGTTCGAAGACCGCGGCCGGCGCTGCCGGCGCGGCGCTCTCGGTGGTCGATTCGGGGCCGCCGGAGAGGATGATGCCCTTCGGGCGGAAGCGCCTGACATCCTCGTCGGTGACATCCCAGGGGTGGATTTCACTGAACACCCCGAGTTCGCGCACCCGGCGGGCGATGAGCTGGGTGTACTGCGCGCCGAAGTCGAGGATCAGGATGCGATCCTCGTGCAGGTCCTTATCTGATGCGGTAATTGGGCGCTTCCTTGGTAATCGTCACGTCGTGCACGTGGCTCTCGCGCATGCCCGCATTGGTGATGCGCATGAACTGCGGGCGCGTGCGCATCTCGGTGATATTGCTGCTGCCGGTATAGCCCATCGCGGCGCGCAGGCCGCCGGAGAGCTGGTGCAGGATGGCGACGAGGCCGCCCCGGTAGGGCACGCGCCCTTCGATGCCTTCCGGCACGAGTTTCTCGAGCTCCGCGGTCGTATCCTGGAAATAGCGGTCGCTCGAGCCGTGGCGTTCGGCCATCGCGCCGAGCGAGCCCATACCGCGGTAGGCCTTGTAGGAACCACCCTGGTAGAGCTCGACTTCGCCCGGCGATTCATCGGTGCCCGCGAACAGGCCGCCGATCATCACCGCGTAGGCGCCGGCGACGATCGCCTTGGCCACATCCCCGCTGTAGCGGATGCCGCCGTCGGCGATCAGCGGTATGCCCTGCTTCGCGAGGCTCGCGGCGACATTGGCGACGGCCGAGATCTGCGGCACGCCGACGCCCGCGACGATGCGCGTCGTGCAGATCGAGCCGGGCCCTATACCGACCTTGACCGCATCGGCGCCGGCCGCGACCAGATCGGCGGCGGCGGCGGGTGTCGCGATATTGCCGCCGATCACCTGCAGGTCGGGCCACGCCTTCTTGAGCTTCTCCACCATCTGCAGCACGCCGCGCGAATGGCCGTGTGCGGTGTCGACGATGACCACATCGACGTGCGCTTCCGCAAGCGCCGCCACCCGATCGGGCGTGTCGGGTGAAGTCCCGACCGCCGCACCGACGCGCAGGCGCCCGCCCTCGTCCTTGCAGGCGCGCGGAAACTCGTGCGCCTTCTGGAAATCCTTGACGGTGATCATGCCGCGCAGTTCGAACTTGTCGCCGACCACCAGCACCTTCTCGATGCGATGCTTGTGCAGCAGCAGCAGCACGTCTTCCTTCGAGGCGTTCTCGGGCACCGTGATGAGCCGCTCCTGCGGCGTCATCACGCTCGACACCGGCGCATCGAGCTTCTCCTCGAAGCGCAGGTCGCGGTGCGTGACGATACCCACGACCTTGCCGCCGTTGACGACCGGAACACCCGAGATGCCGTGCGCCCGCGTGACGTCGAGCACCTGGCGGATCGTCATGTCCGGCGTCGCGGTGATCGGATCGCGGATCACGCCGCTCTCGAATTTCTTCACGCGGGCGACTTCGCGCGCCTGCCCTTCGATCGACATGCTCTTGTGGATGACGCCGATGCCGCCTTCCTGCGCCATCGTGATGGCGAGGCGCGCCTCGGTCACCGTGTCCATCGCGGCGGAAATCAGCGGCAGGTTCAGTCGGATCGTGCGGGTCAGCGGTGTCGACAGGTCGACTTCGCGCGGCAGGACTTCCGAGTAGGCGGGTACTAACAGGACATCGTCGAAGGTCAGTGCTTCTTCGAGGATACGCATTACGGGGGAATGTCCAAGGGAATTGGACGCCGCATTGTACGCATGCACCGCTCGCCCGTAAAGGCGAGCGCGCGCCGCTACAATGGCCGCGCCATGGCCGTCGAACGCAACGTCTACACCGTCAGCCGCCTCAACCGGGAAGTGCGCCTGCTGCTGGAACGGGGGCTGCCGGGCGTCTGGGTCGAGGGCGAGATCTCCAACCTCGCCCGGCCCTCCTCCGGCCACTGGTATTTCTCGCTGAAGGATCGCGACGCGCAGATCCGCTGTGCGATGTTCCGGCAGAAGAACTCGGCCGTGAAGTTCGTACCGAAGGACGGCGCGGCCGTCGTGGCGCGCGGGCGGGTCAGCCTGTATGAGCCGCGCGGCGACTTCCAGCTGATCGTCGAGCATCTCGAGGAGGCCGGACTCGGGGCACTGCAACGCGAGTTCGAGCGGCTGCGCGACAAGCTCGCCGCCGAGGGCCTGTTCGACGAGGCGGGCAAGCGGGCGCTGCCCGAGGTGCCGCGGCGCATCGGTGTGGTCACCTCGCCGACCGGAGCGGCGCTGCGCGACATCCTGCACGTGCTCGGACGTCGCTTCGCACCGGTCCCGGTACTCATCTACCCGACCCCCGTGCAGGGTGCGGCGGCCGTGCCCGGCATCCTCGCCGCGCTTGAGCGCGCCGCGCAACGGCAGGACTGCGACGTGCTGATCCTCGCGCGCGGCGGCGGCTCGCTCGAGGATCTGTGGGCCTTCAACGACGAGCGCGTGGCGCGCGCGATCCGCGCGATGCCGATGCCGGTGGTGACCGGCATCGGCCACGAAATCGACTTCACGATCGCGGACTTCGTCGCCGACCTGCGCGCACCGACACCCTCGGCCGCCGCCCAGCACACGGTCCCCGACGGGCGCGCCTGGCTGGCTGCGCTCGCCCGCTTCGACCAGCGGCTGCAGGCGAGCGCCGCCCGCACGCTGCGCGATGCGGACGCCGCGCTCGCGCGTCTGCGCCAGCGCATGCGCCTCGCCTCACCCGGTGTTCGCGTGGCGCAGGCCGTACAGCGCCTGGATGAGCTCGAGGCGCGCCTCGCGCTTGCGATGCGCGGCGCGCTGCTCGGCCAGCGCCATCGCGCCGCGGAACTCGGCCGGCGCCTCGTCGAGGCCTCGCCGGTGGCGCGCGTGCACGCCGCGGCCGCCTCCGGCAAGGCATTGGCGATCCGCCTCGAGCGCGCAATGCTCGGCGAGCTTGCGCGCGGCGCCCATCGGCTCGATCTCGCGAGCCGCACGCTCGACGCCGTGAGCCCGCTCGCCACCCTGCAACGCGGGTTTGCCGTCGTCGTGCGTGCGACCGACCGGTCGCTGGTCACGGACGCCGCGACGCTCAAGGTCGGGGAGTCACTGATAACACGGGTCGCGTCGGGCGAGTTCCGCTCGCGCGTGACGGAGGACTGATGTCGCCCATCCCGAAGTTACTGCTGGCCTGCGCGGCCCTCGCGCTGTTCACGCCGGTACGCGCCGCGACAGCTGCGGCGGATCCGGCACTGCCCCGGGCGAGCGCCGTGCCCGGCGGCGTATTGCTCATCGATGTCGGCGCGCTCGCGGCACACGACGGCGCCGCGCCGGTCGTCACGCTGGACGGCGTGCGCACGATGGTCGTGCCGCGCGAGGGCCAGTGGACCGCGGTGGTCGGCGTGCCGCTGTCGCAGGCGGCGCCTGCGACCCTCGAGCTGCGCGTGCAGTACCGCGACGGCAGCGAGCGACGCATCAGCACCGCCATCGCGGACAAGGCCTACGCGGCCCAGCACCTCAAAGTGAAACCCGGCCAGGTCAATCTGTCGAAGGCGGACCTCGCGCGCACCAGCGCGGAGCGTGAGCGCATCCAGGCCGCGCTCGCCACCTGGTCGCCGGCACCGCCCGCCACGCTCGAGCTGCGCCAGCCGGTACCGGGGCCGCGCTCGAGCTCCTACGGCCTGCGGCGCTTCTTCAATGGCGAGGCCCGCAATCCGCACACCGGCATGGACATCGCAGCGCCCACCGGCACACCGATCCGCGCTCCTGCCGACGGACTCGTGATCGACACGGGCGATTACTTCTTCAACGGCAATACGGTCCTGATCGATCACGGCCAGGGGCTCGTCACGATGTACTGCCACCTGTCCGCGATCGAGGTCGAGGCGGCCCAGCGCGTGAAGACGGGCGAGCAGCTCGGCAAGGTCGGGGCGACCGGTCGCGTCACCGGACCCCATCTGCATTGGGGTGTGACGCTCAACCGCACTTCGGTCGATCCTGCGCTATTCCTTCCGGCCGCGACGCCGGCCACGGCGCCCTGACGGCGCGCGGTCGGCGGGTCGCCGGATCCCGCGGTCGTAGGGATTCGCATCGGTGCGGAATTCGATCGCCACCGGCGAAGCAAACAGGTCGAAGGTCTCGCGAAACACATTGGCGAGATAGCGCTTGTACGCGTCCGGCACGTGCTTGGTCTGGTTGCCGTGGATCACGATGCGCGGCGGATTGCGCCCGCCCTGGTGCGCATAGCGCAGCTTGATGCGCCGGCCGCGCACGAGCGGCGGCTGGTGCTGCGTCATCGCGCGCTCGAGGGTCCTCGTGAGTTCGGGCGTGCGCATTTCGCGCATCGCGGCGTCGAACGCACGGACCACGGCCTGCGCCAGTTCGCCCACCCCGGTACCGTGGCGCGCCGATATGAAGTGCAGCGGCACGAAAGGGGCGAAATCGAGCTTGAGCGCGAGCTGGCCCCGGATCTCCTCGCGTCGCTCCATGGGGATGTTGTCCCACTTGTTGACGGCGATCAGCAGCGCGCGCCCGCGCTCGAGCGCGAGCCCGAGCACGCTCGCGTCCTGCTCGCCGATGCCCTCGTGCGCATCGAGCACCACGATGACGACGTGCGCCTCGAATATCGCCTGCAGCGTCTTCGAGACGCTGGCGCGCTCGATCGCATCATCGATCTTCGCACGACGGCGCACGCCCGCCGTGTCGATCAGTTCGAAGTTCCGGCCGTCGCGACTGAAGGGCACGAAGATGCTGTCGCGCGTCGTACCGGGCATGTCGCTCGCGATCACGCGCTCTTCGCCGAGCAGCCGGTTGACGAGCGTCGACTTGCCGACGTTCGGCCGGCCGATGATCGCCACGCGAATGACATCCGGCACGGGTTCGACCGGTGCCCCGGCATCGACGCGATCCTCGTCGTCCGCAGCCTCGGCATCCGGCACGCCGAGCACCACTTCCATCAGCTCGCGAGCGCCCTGGCCATGCGCGGCCGACAACGGCACCGGCTCACCGAAGCCGAGCCCGTGAAACTCGGCGGTCGCGACGTCGCTGTCGAGGCCTTCGGCCTTGTTCGCGGCAAGCACCACGCGCTTGCCGGCACGACGCAGCAGCCGCGCGATGAACTCGTCCTGCGCGGTGATGCCGGAGCGCGCATCGACGATGAGCACGAGCACGTCGGCCTCGGCCACCGCACGCTCGGTCTGCTGGCGCATCGGCGCCTCGATGCCGGCGGGCTGCTCGACGATGCCGCCCGTGTCGATCACGACATACGGCGCGGGGCCGACCTTGCCGTAGCCGTACTGGCGATCGCGCGTGACGCCGGGCACGTCCGCGACGAGCGCGTCGCGCGTGCGCGTCAGCGCATTGAAAAGGGTCGACTTGCCGACATTCGGTCGGCCGACCAGCGCGACGACTGGCAGCATGACATCGGCTTTCAGGTTCTCGGGCGCAGCGCGCTCATGCGCCCATCGTCATCGATCACGACCAGCATGTCACCCGCGACGACGGGTGGCGTCGAAATGCGCGCGCCGCCCGCCTTCACGCGGGCGACGATCTCGCCATTGGCCTTGTCGAGAAAGTGCACATAGCCCTCGAAGTCCCCGACCGCGACGTGCGCGCCGATGGCGGCAGGCGCCGACAGCCCCCGGTACGCGAGCGTCGACTGCCGCCAGCCTTCCGCGCCGGTGCGGCGCTGCATGCTGAGCACGTCCCCCTCGGAACTCGACACGTAGACATTCTCATCGTCTAGCGCGAGGCCGCGATAACTCGACAGGTCGCGCGACCACCAGATCTGCCCGGAAGCGAGCGCCAGCATCGCGACACGGCCCTGGAAGCCCACCGCGTAGATGTCCTCGCCCGCAATCCGCACGCTCCCGTCGATGTCGCTCAGGCGTTCGAGCTCGGTACGTCCGCGCGGTGGAGCCACCGCCGTCTCCCACATCACCGTGCCGTCTCGCAGGCTCGTCGCGACCACCTTGCCGTTGTCGAAGCCGCACACCACGGTGTCGCCGGAGAACTGCGGTGCGGCTGCGCCCCGCAGGGTGAGGCGCGGAATCTGCTGCTCGACATTCCACAGCTCATGGCCGTCATCGCGCGCGAGCGCGACCAGGCGACCATCGACCGTGCGCACAACGACGGCAGCGGGCGTCACGAGCGGCGCGGACAGCACCTCACCGCGCACGGCGATACGCCACAGCTGGCGGCCATCGACGGCGGACAGCGCAATCACTTCGCCCCCGCCCGTGCCCACCGCCACGAGCGCGGCATCGGCGCCGGTGCCGCCGGTCAGGCGTGCCTTCGTCTTCACCTGCCAGAGCGTGCGGCCGGTATCGAGCGCGACCGCAATGACCTCACCCCCGTGACCCGCGGCAAACACCTGCTGCTCGACCACGGTAACGCCGAGGCCGAGCCGCAGCTTCGGATCGCCGCCGCCCACGCCGGCGCTCCATACCCGCTCGACGGCGAGCGTCTGGTTGAAATCGACCAGCTCGGCCGGAGGGTTGACCTCCTTGTCCTTCGAGCAGGCCGCAAGCGCGAGCAGCGCAACCACAATGGCGAGGCGGCGCATCAGCCGTCCGTCCCTGTCGGCGCGGGCTCCGCGGTGCTCGCCGCCGGTGCCGGCTCGGCTGGCGGCGCCTCCGCGGGCGTGAGCGCATTGATCTTCAACTCGAGCAGTCCGGGATCCACGGCACCGCTGGCGGCGCTGGCGCGCGCGGCACGATAGGCCGTGAGGGCCGCCGACTTGTCGCCCTTGGCGAGCAGCGCATCGCCGCGGATCTCCTCGTAGCGGGCCGCAAATGCCCCGCCACCACTGGTCGGCAGCAACGCGAGCGCCTGGTCCGCATTGCCGCGCTGGATCTGCAGGCGCGCCAGGCGCCCCCGCGCCACCTGCCGCAGTTCCTCGTCGCGCGCGTCGTTCATCACCCGCTGCAGGCGCTCGACCGCCTTGTCGTATTCACGCCCGTCGACGTGGATGCGCGCCGCGAGCAGGTCGGCCTGGTCCGAATACGGCGAGGACTTCTGGTCGCGCCGCAGTTCATCGACGATCGTGAAGCCGCGCGTTCGATCGTCGCGGGCGAAGGCGTCGAGCGCCTGCTCGTAGCGGTCACTCGCCTCGTGGGCCAGGCGCTCGATGCGCTCCTGCCAGATCCGCCAGCCGGCAAGGCCCGCCACGCCGAGCGCGACGCCCCCGACGACCCAGATGGCGTTCTCGCGCACCCAGCGCTTGACGAGCTCCCACTGCTCGCTCTCCGACATGAATTCGTCCACCGCCTACTCCTTCAATTTCGCCTCGAGCCGGGTACCCACCTCGGACATCGGGCATTCGATCTGGTTCGCCTCGCCGCGAAGATTCTTGAGCGCCACCACGCCGCGCTCGAGCTCGCTGTCGCCGAGCACGAGCGCGAACCGCGCGCCGCTGCGATCGGCGCGGCGGAACTGGGCCTTGAAATTGCCGCCGCCCGCACCGAATTCGATGCGTCGCCGCGGCAATTCGTCGCGGAGCCGCTCGGCGAGCGCGATGCCGGCGCTGACCGCCCGCTCGCCCTGCGCGACGATGTAGGCATCCGGCACACCCTTCGCGGGTGCCGTGCCCGCGAGGTGCAGCAGCTCGACTACGCGCTCGATCCCCATCGCGAAGCCGATCGCCGGGGTCGCCTCGCCGCCGAGTTGCGCGATCAGGCCATCGTAGCGTCCGCCCGAGCACACCGCGTCCTGCGAACCCAGTGCGTCGGTGGTCCACTCGAACACCGTGCGCGAATAGTAATCGAGGCCGCGCACGAGCCGCGGGTTGACCACGAATTCGACACCCGCCGCGCGCAGCGTGGCCTGCAGCGCCTCGAAATGCGCCCGCGAGGCGTCATCCAGGTGATCGACGATCAGCGGCGCATCCTTGATGAGCGCCTGCATGTCCGGGTTCTTGCTGTCGAGGATACGCAGCGGGTTGCCACCGAGCCGGCGGCGGCTGTCGGCGTCGAGCGCCGCCTCATGGCCGCGGAAATACTGCACGAGCTTGTCGCGGTACCCGGCGCGCGACTGCGGCGTGCCGAGCGAATTGAGCTGCAGCCGCACCCGCGCGAGACCGAGCCTGCGCCACAGGCGCGCCATCATGACGATCAGCTCGGCGTCCACGTCGGGACCTTCGAAACCGATCGCCTCGATGTCGAACTGGTGGAACTGGCGGTAGCGGCCCTTCTGCGGGCGCTCGTGCCGGAACATCGGCCCGATGCACCACAGCTTGTGCTTCTGGCCACGCAGCATGCCGTTCGAGATGGCGGCCCGCGCGATGCCGGCGGTGGCCTCCGGCCGCAGCGTGAGGCTGTCGCCGCCCTGGTCGGTGAAGGTGTACATCTCCTTCTCGACGATGTCGGTGAACTCGCCGATCGAGCGCCTGAACAGCTCGGTGTGCTCGACCACGGGCACGCGGATTTCCTCGTAGCCGTATGCCGCCACGAGCTCGCGCAGCGCGGCCTCGAGGTGCTGCCACAGGCCGATGTCGGCCGGCAACACATCGTTCATACCGCGCACGGGCTGGATAGCTTTCGTCATGGCAATGCCGTCACTGTGCCGCCGGAGGTGATCACGAAATTCGCGCGGCGCCCGCGGCGCGCCTCGGCCGGGATCGGCACCACGCGGCCATCGATCTCGACGGTCGCGGAGCCCGCATATCCGAGCAGCACGCGCAGCGGCGCCGTGCCCTGCACGGACACGATGCCGTCCGGCTGCCCGAGGCCGTAGTAGAGACGCTGGTTGCGCGCATCGTGGATCTCGGTCCAGCACTCGGCGGTGTAGGCGATGCGCACCCGCGTCGCGGCACCCGCGGCTGCGACGGGCGCCACCGTGTCGGCGTTCGCGGCGGCGTCGGACGCCGGGGTGGCAGACCCGTTTGTCTCACCGGACTGCGCCGCAGGCGCATCTTCGGCGGGTGCGGCGACGCTGGCGGCCGGCGCGGGCGCTTCGCGCGGCAGGGAGGCGGACGGCAGACCTTTCAGCGCGAGCCAGATGCCGGCGATCACCGCCGCGGCGACGATGATCGCGATGACCGGACCGGCGAGCTGCCGCGACGGCCGCAGCGATTCGGTTTGCTGGACGGGGTGAAGGTCAGGCGGCGGCACTTCCACGCTCGCCGCGTAGCGCTCGACGAGCGCAGCCGCGGGAGCGTTCACGAGTTCGGCGTAGCGGCGCAGATGGCCGCGCACATAGACCGGCGCACCGAGCGCGCTGAAATCGTCGCCTTCGAGCGCCTCGATGTAGCGCGGGTCGAGATGCAGCTTGGCGGCGGCCTGCAGCGCCGACAGCCCCGCGCGCTCGCGTGCGGCACGCAGCTGCGCGCCGATCCCCGGCTCCAGGTCATCGCCGTCGCTCGCAGTCATCCGGGATTGCGCGTCAGGGTCCCGAGCGCGCGTGTCTGCTCGGAGTCCGGGAAATCCATGCGCAGCATGCGCGAGAACTTCTCCTCGGCCACCCGGTCGCCAGTGGCACGCGCGATACGCACGCGCAGCAGCAGCAGTTCGGGAGTCGCGCGGAAGCTTGACAGGTAGATATCGAGGTCGGTCCGCGCCGCGTCGGTCTCACCCTTCTGCAGGCGCAGGTCACCGAGCTGGTAGGCCGCCTCGGCGTAGTTGGGCCGCAGCTGCAGCGCCCGCCGGAAATTGGCCTCGGCCTCGGCATTCAGGCCGGCACCGCGCTGGCACACGCCGGCGTTCGTGTAGGCGGCCTCGGGCGTGCGGTAGAGCGGATTGCGCGCCGCGTGCTCGAACCGCTTCACGCCCTCGGCGACGCGCTCGTTGCGACACAGGTAGATCGCGTAATTGTTCTCGATCTCGGGATCCCTGGGCGCAAGTCGCAGGGCCGTCGAGTAATGCCTGTCCGCGGCCCGGGTATCGCCCAGTCGTTCGTAGAGCAGGCCGAGCGCACTGTGCACCGCGGAACTGCGCGGGTCCTGCTCCGCGGCGCGCTCGAGTTTCTCCTTGGCGACCGACAGATTGCCCTGACGCAGGTAGGCGTAGCCGAGCTGCACGTTGTATTCCGCGGCGCTCGAATCCGAGGTGGCCGGCCCGCTCTGGGTCGTGGTGCAGCCCGCGAGCAGCAGTGCCGCAAGCGAGGTCGCCACGGCCGCGATGGTATGCAGTGCCTTCATGTCTGTATCGCCACACCGATCAGTTTGTTGCCGAGGCGCACGGTCGTGCGGTCCTTGACGCGGCCGGCGAGTTGTCCGCAGGCCGCATCGATGTCGTCGCCGCGCGTGCGACGGATCGTCGCGAGCACTCCGCGCGAGAGCAGCTCGTCGCGAAAGCGCAGGATCGTCGCCGCCGGCGAGCGGCGGTACTGAGTGCCCGGGAACGGGTTGAACGGAATCAGGTTGAGCTTTGCCGGCCGCCCCTTCAGCAGGCGCACGAGCGCGCGCGCGTGCTCGGGCTGGTCGTTCACGCCATCGAGCATCACATACTCGAAGGTCACGCTGCGGCCGTTCTGCTCGTCGATATAGTGCCAGCACGCCTCGAGCAGCTCCGCGATCGGGTGCCGGCGATTGATCGGCACGAGCGTGCTGCGCAGCTCGTCGGTCGGCGCGTGCAGCGAGACGGCGAGCGCGACATTGGCTTCCTCGGCGAGCTTGTAGATCTGCGGCACGAGCCCCGAGGTCGACAGAGTCACGCGCCGGCGCGAGATGTCGAATCCGAAATCGTCGGTGAATATCCCGAGCGCCGGCACGACGTTCCGGAAATTCGCGAGCGGCTCGCCCATGCCCATCAGCACGACATTGGTGATCGCGCGCTGCCCGGGCGACTCCCCCGGCACCGGTACGCGCTCGCGCTCGAGTTCACGCTCGGCGAGCCACACCTGGCCGACGATCTCGGCCGTGGTGAGATTGCGATTGAAACCCTGCTGCGCGGTCGAGCAGAACGCGCAGTCGAGCGCGCAACCGACCTGCGATGAGATGCACAGGGTCCCGCGGTTTTCCTCCGGGATGTACACCATCTCGATCGCCTGGGTCGCATCGGCGCGCAGCAGCCATTTGCGCGTGCCGTCGGCCGAGCACTGCGCGGTGACGATCTCGGGCGGGCGGATCTCGGCGCGCGTGGCGAGCAACGCGCGGAAGTCCCTGGCGAGATCCGTCATGGCCTCGAAACGCGACTCGCCGCGACCATACATCCACTGCATCAGCTGGCGGGCACGGAACGGCTTGCTGCCGAGCGTACCGACGAACGCCTCCAGCTCGGGCCGTGCCAGCCCAAGCAGGTTCACGCGCTCATCGGCTACCGACCCGGCGGACATGTCACTTCGGCCTTCAGCCCCTCGGACAGATGTCCGAGCCCTTGAAGAAATAGGCGATCTCGATGGCCGCGTTCTCCGGGGAATCCGAACCGTGCACGGTGTTTGCCTCGATGCTCTCGGCAAGGTCGGCGCGGATCGTGCCGGCCGCGGCCTTCTTCGGATCGGTGGCGCCCATCACTTCGCGGTTCAGGGCAACGGCATTCTCGCCCTCGAGCACCTGCACGACCACGGGACCCGAAGTCATGTAGCGCACGAGGTCGTTGAAGAACGGACGCTCGCGGTGCACTGCGTAGAAGCCCTCGGCCTGCTCGCGCGACAGGCGCAGCATGCGGCTGGCGACGACCCTGAGGCCGGCCTTCTCGAGACGGCGAACGACTTCGCCGATCAGGTTACGGGATACGCCGTCGGGCTTGACGATGGACAGAGTGCGCTCGAGCGCCATGCGAAATCCTCACTTTAAGCCTGCAAACCAACAAGTTTACACGCTAAAGCTCTCGCCGCAGCCGCATTCGCCCTTGATATTGGGGTTCGAGAACCGGAACGCCTCGTTGAGTCCCTGCTTGACGAAATCCACGGTCGTGCCCTCGACCAGCGGCAGGCTCTCCGGATCGACGAAGACCTTGACCCCCCGGTGCTCGAAAACCCGGTCGCCCGCCAGCTGCTCGTCGGCGTAGTTGACCACGTAGGCGAACCCCGAACAGCCCGTCTTGCGCACTGCGAGGCGCAGGCCAAGACCCTTGCCGCGGGCCGCGAGAAAGCTCGAAACACGCTCCGCCGCCGCCGGTGTGAGTTGGATGCTCATGGGCATCATTCTACCGTCTCCGGCCAGGCGGCGAGGCAGGCCCGCAGGGCATCCTCGATGACGAGCAGCCGGCCCAGCTTCGCCACCGGCACCTCGAAACGGGCGGCCCAGTCCGGGGGAGCGCCGGGCCAGGGGGCCTCCCGGGTACGGCCGGCCATTTCGCCGGCCAGCCAGTTCGCCACTGCAAGCGTATGCGGGCAGCCGTAGGCCTGGAATCGCGCCTCGGCGACCCGCGACCCGGCGAGGCGCAGGTGGAAGCGCACGTGGGTACCGGTCGCGGGACTGCCGGCCTCCCCGCTGACCACCCCGGCGGAATCGGCAAAACGCCCTGCCCGCTCGAGCGACGCGAACGACGCGCGCGTGAGTGGCGAGAGCGGATCGGGGGCGTTCACGGGGCCACGGCTCGCAGGCGAGTCACCTCGCGCCGCACGGCCTGCGCGGCACGCTCGATGTCGTCCAGGGTCGTCCAGCGGCCCAGGCTGAAACGCAGCGAAGCCTGCGCGAGCTCGGTGTCGCGCCCGAGCGCCCGCAGGACGTAGGAAGGCTCGCCGCTCGCCGAATTGCAGGCCGAGCCCGTCGAGACCGCGACGTCGGTGAGGCCTGCGACGAGACTCTCACCCTCGACGCCCGCGAAGGAGACATTGAGGATCGCGGGCGAGCCCTCGTCGAGCGCGCTGTTCGGCAGCACGTCCGGCAGCGTGGCGAGCGCGCGCCACAGCGCGCCGCGCAGCTCGCGCATGCGCGCACTGTCGCTTGCGCCCTCGGCGAGCGCGATCGCGCAGGCGCGACCGAAGCCCACGACCTGGTGCGTCGGGATCGTGCCCGAACGCAGGCCCTGCTCCTGTCCGCCGCCATACATGATCGGGCGCAGCCACGGGCGGGCGCCCGGCGCGACGTACAGCGCGCCGACCCCCTTCGGCCCGTGAATCTTGTGCGCCGTGAACGAGCCGAAGTCGACGTGCCGGGCGACCTCCGTGGTGGGCAGCTTGCCGATGCCCTGCGCGAGATCGCAGTGATAGAGCACGCCCGCCTCGCGACAGACCTGCCCGATTGCGGCGATGTCCTGCACCATGCCGGTCTCGTTGTTCACGTGCATGATCGAGGCGTAGAGCGTGTCGGGCCGCAGTGCCGCGCGCACGGCACCCGGATCGATGCGCCCCGCCCGGTCCGGCGTCAGCCAGGTGACCGCAAAGCCTTCCTTCTCGAGCTGGCGGATCGGATCGAGCGTCGCGCGATGTTCGGTGCGCGCGGTGACCAGGTGCCGGCGCCGGTCCGCATTCGCGCGCGCGCTGCCCAGCAGGGCGAGATTGGCCGCCTCGGTGGCCCCGGAAGTGAACACGATCGAGGCCGGATCCGCGCCGACGATGGCCGCGACCTCGCGCCGTGCGCTCGCGACACGCCGCGCCGCCTCGCGTCCGTAGGCGTGGGCCGCTGACGGGTTGCCGAACACGCCCTCGGCGGTGAGGCACTCGTTCATGGCCGCCGCGACGCGCGGGTCGACGGCGGTGGTCGCGGCGTTATCGAGGTAGACGGGAGAGCGGCCCATGCGCCGTCACGAGGCGCGCGGCGGGCACTTGCTGCCCGCGACACGCCGCTTGCCCTGCACCGCGGCGAGTATGCCGCGCAGGATGTTTACTTCGTTCTGGTCCGGCTCGGCGCGCTGGAACAGGCGCCGCAGGCGCTGCATCAGGTTGGTGCCGCTCTGGGTGCGATCGCGGAAGTTGATTTCGGCGAGCACCTGTTCGAGGTGCTCGTAGAGGCGCGCCATCTCCGCCGGCGTGGCGAGCGGCACGGTGCCACGCGAAGCCTCGACGCGCGCTCCGCGCGCGCGGTAGATCTCGTAGGCGATCAGCTGCGCGGCCATCGCGATGTTGAGCGAGGTGTAGGCGGGATTCGCCGGAATGCGCAGCAGCGCGTGCGCCGCATCGATTTCCTCGTTGGACAGGCCCGCGCGCTCGGCGCCGAACAGCACCGCGACCGGACCGCGCGCCGCCTCGGCGACGACGCGCGCGGCGGCGTCGCGCACGTCGATCACGCGGTGGTTGTGTTCGCGCTCGCGGGCGGTGGTGGCGACGACATAACCGCAATCGCCGATCGCCTCGGCGAGACTGCCGAAGACCCGGGCGCCGGCGAGCACGTCATCGGCACCGGACGCGCGCGACAAGGCCTCCGGATGCGGGAACTCGCGCGGCCGCACCAGCACGAGCCGCTCGAGTGCCATGTTCTTCATCGCGCGCGCCACCGCGCCGATGTTGCCGGGGTGCTGGGTGCCGACCAGCACGAACCTGATGTCCGCCGCACGCATCGTGGTATTGTAAATGCCTTCCCCGTCGAGCCTCGAGCAACATGCAGCCACCCGTCAACATCGCCGTCCGCGCTGCGCGCCGCGCCGGCGAAATCATCGTTCGCAGCATGAATCGGCTCGAAAGCATCCAGGCGACCGCCAAGAGCCGCAACGACTTCGCCACCGAAGTCGACCAGGCCGCCGAGCAGGAGATCATCGGCATCATCTCCAGGGCCTACCCGCAACATGCTTTCCTCGCCGAGGAGAGCGGCCGCACCGGCGAGTCCGAGACCGTGTGGATCATCGATCCGCTCGACGGCACGACCAACTACATCCACGGCTTTCCGACCTTTGCCGTCTCGATCGCCTGCCAGCATCGCGGCCGGCTCGAGCATGCCGTGATCTACGACCCGATGCGTCAGGAGATCTTCTCCGCGAGCCGCGGCGATGGCGCGCGCCTCGAGAACCGCCGCATCCGGGTCAGCAATCGCCCCGGCATGGAAGGCGCGCTGATCGCCACCGGCTTTCCGTTTCGCGCCAACCTGGAATATGCCGACGCCTATCTGGCGCAGCTGAAAGTCGTCATGGCATCGGCGGCCGGCGTGCGCCGGCCAGGCGCTGCGGCGCTCGACCTTGCCTATGTCGCCGCGGGGCGTGTCGACGGGTTCTGGGAGTTCGGCCTGAACGCGTGGGACACCGCAGCCGGCGCCCTGCTGATCCAGGAGGCGGGAGGCCGCATCGGCACGATGTCGGGTGCGCCTTACGACCTGTCTCCCCACGTGGTCGCGGGCGCGCCGCGCGTCTACGACGCGCTGCTCGAGCTGCTCACACCCCACGTACCCGACGCGCTGCGCAAGGCCTGAGCCCCGCTCGGGGCCGGGGCCCGCGCGGGTCCCGCTCTACGCCTTCCCGCTCGCGCGCTCGCGCATCGGGCTCGCCCAGTAGCCGTACAGGAAGTACACGACCACCGAGCCCGCGAGGAACCAGGTAAAGAAGTGCAGCACGCGCGGCTCGACCTGCGTGATCAGGAACAGGCACGAGAGGATGCCGAGGATCGGCGTCAACGGATAGAACGGCACCTTGAACTGGCGCGGCAGGTCGGGTCGCGCGCGACGCAGCCACATGACCGCGACGCACACGATCGCGAACGCGGCGAGCGTGCCGATCGAAGTCAGGTCGCCGAGCGTGTTGATGTCGAACACCGCCGCGGCGAGTGCCACCACCACGCCGACGATCAGCGTGTTGATCCACGGCGTCAGGAAGCGCGGGTGCACTTTCGCGAGCGCACGCGGCAGCAGTCCGTCGCGCGACATCGTATAGAAGACGCGCGTCTGGCCGAACATCAGCACGAGGATCACCGAGGACAGGCCCGCGATCGCGCCGATCTTGATCGCCTTGACGAGCCAGCCCCACTGCGGCCCGAAGGTATCGGCCGCGACCGCGACCGGAGCTGCGACATTGAGCTTCGTGTAGGAAATGACGCCGGTGAGCACGGCCGAAGTCGCCATGTACAGCAGGGTGCAGATGACCAGCGACCCGAGAATGCCGAACGGCATGTCGCGGCGCGGATTCTTCGCCTCCTGGCCGGCGGTCGACACCGCCTCGAAACCGATATAGGCGAAGAACACGATCGTGGCCGCGCGCATCACGCCGCTCCAGCCGAACTCGAAGGGCTCGCCGGTCGGTTCGGGAATGAACGGGCGCCAGTTCGCGCTGTCGACATAGAACGCGCCGACCGCGATGAAGGCGAGGATCACCGCCACCTTGATCGCGACGATGATGTTGTTGACGGTGGCCGACTCGGAGACGCCGATCACGAGCAGCAGCATGACCGCGAGCACGATCGCGACCGCCGGCAGGTTGAACAGCGAGGTCACGACGGCACTCGCCGCGATCGGCACCACCGACCCGGCCGGCAACTGCACGATCGCCCCGGCGGGCGCGAGCAGCTGTGTCCCGGCGGCCAGCTCGCGCAGGTGGCCGTTCGCCGGGTCGATCACCTTGACGGCGCCCGCGAGCGCCGTCTGGATATCCTGCGAGAGGTGGATGTCGGCGGCATTGGTCAGCGTGAAGCCGCCGCCCGCGCTGCTGCCGAGGACGTCGTAGATCGCGAGCGCCGACTGGTGCACGCCCGGCAGCTGCGCGCTGCCCGATGAGAGGAACTGTACGACCGAGCCGTCGGTGAGGCGCGCCGTGACGCCATTCAGGCTCACGAGCGGATCGGCGATGCTGAAGGTGGTCGTGTGCGCGACCACGAGCTTGCCCATGGCCTGGGTGAATTCGGCCGGAATGCCGAGGCCGATGTCGTTCAGCAGGCTCATCGCATAGCCGGACCAGCCGACCGCGACGACCGAGGCCGCCAGACCGTATTCGAGCAGCAGCAGCGCACCCATGATCCAGGCGCCGAACTCACCGATCGTCGTGTAGGTGTAGGTATAGGCGGAGCCCGAGACCGGCAGCATCGAAGCGAGCTCGGCGTAGCAGAGGCCCGCGAAGGCGCAGACGACTCCGGCGAACACGAAGGAGACCATCACCGCGGGGCCCGCGTGCAGCGCCGCAGCGTTGCCCGTGCGCACGAAGATGCCGGCGCCGATGATACAGCCGATGCCGAGCAGCACGAGGTGCCACGGGCCGAGCGTGCGCTTCAGCTCGCCGCGATCGTATTCAGCCTGGACCTGGTCGACGGATTTCGTGCGCCATTTCATTAGCCAACCCCCGTTATTGTCTGTCGGCGGACGCATCATATGCACATGCGTCGCCGGCGTCATCCTCGGGTGCGGCGCCCGCGGCGGTACTCAGGGCATGTCGTCGGCCGCGGTCTTCTTGACGGTCGGGAACACGTGCTCGGCCGTCAGCCCGAGATCGAGCGCGATCGCAGAGGAAATGTAGATCGACGAATAGGTGCCCGCCAGGATGCCGATCGTCAGCGCCTCGGAGAAGCCACGCAGCACCGGGCCACCGAGGAACAGCAGCGCGAACACGACGATCAGGGTCACCACCTTGGTCATGATCGTGCGCGAGAGCGTCTGGTTGATCGCCTGGTCGAGCACGGTCATCGGCGGCAGGCGCCGGTTGCGCTCGAAGTTCTCGCGGATGCGGTCGAAGATCACGACGGTATCGTTCAGCGAGTAGCCGATCACGGCGAGAATCGCCGCCACCACCGCGAGGTCGAACGGCGTCTGCGTCAATGCGAAGATGCCGAGCACCAGGATCGGGTCGTGCATCACCGCGACGATCGCGCCTACCGAGAGCCGCCAGGTGTGGAAGCGGAAGGCGATATAAATGAAGATCAGAAGCAGCGTGAACGTGAGCGCCCAGATCGCGCTGGTGCGCAGTTCGTCACCGACCTGCGGCCCGACCACGGCGAGGTTGCGCACCTCCGCACCGGGCTCGACGGCGAGCAGGGCCTGCTCGACGCGCGTGCGGATCTCGGTGACCGACTGCGAATCGTCGGGCGGCAGGCGTATCGACACTTCGCGCGAGGAGCCGAAGATGCCGACCTGCGGCTCGTGAAAGCCTGCCTCCTCGAGCTTGCCGCGGATCGCATCGACGTCGGCCGCGGACGGCAGCGCCGCCTCGACCGCCACGCCGCCGGTGAAGTCGATCGCGAGGTTCAGGCCCATCGCGAATATAGCGGCGAAACTGCCCAGCATCATGACGATGGACAACCCGTACGACACCTTGCGCACGCCCATGAACGGGATCTTGGTTGCCTTGTGGAAA
>Ga0116143_10001607_pt1 | contig 26612 bp, 20 predicted proteins | sample AD_UKC034_MetaG_FD_89745 | JGI IMG/M metagenome (GOLD analysis project Ga0116143, IMG submission 89745) | Active sludge microbial communities of municipal wastewater-treating anaerobic digesters from USA - AD_UKC034_MetaG | ecosystem: Engineered > Bioreactor > Anaerobic > Digestate | place: USA...
AAACCGATCCGGCAGCCTTCCAGGTGACGGCCGAGGGGCTGGGTGAGCAACCGTTCCGGCGGCAACTCCCTTCGGTGCACGACTTCGATGGGATGATCGAACATGCGCAGGCCGACCGTTTCCGCGTCGAACTTTCCCGTGGCCGATTCACGATAATGCGCGGCCAACCGGGCCACCAGATCAGCCGGGCCATCAACATGCAGCCGCCAGCCGCCCCGGGACCAGAGCAGGAATTTCACGATCCGTTCCAGATGCTCATAATCGGCGTCCGCTTGATGCGCCGCCTCTGGAAAAATTTCGGTCTGGAAGTGATACACCGCTCCGTCAGTCTGCTCGAGCGCCAGCCGTACCGGACGCGGGGAGCCGGCCTGACGCGCCGCCGCGCGGAACGCCCGTACGGCCAGGGCGGCCGGGCGAAATTGCGGATCCAGCTCCGGTGCGCACCGCGGCGTTACCAGCGGAAGACAAGTTTGCTTGATTGCCATGCTCATCTTTTAGGCGACTCGTTCGCCCACTTCAAGCAATTCACGCCACCCGCGGCAGTGGTGCGAGTCCCCCTTCGCCATGACCGACGCGCGCCCTCAAACCACCAGCACCGGACAGGGAGCATGACGTATAATTTTTTGCGCGGTCTCGCTCAACGAAGTGTACCCCCCGCCGGCGCCGATGACGATCAGATCGGCCCCCAAAGCCTGGGCTGATTCCGTGATCTCAAAAAAGGCCAGTCCATTGCGGATCGAGGTTTCCACGACGCGACACTTCCCGAGCATTTGCCGCCCGAGGGTGCTCAGCTCCAGTTTGGCTTCGGCGTAATCTTCCAGCCCGGAACGCGTGGTCTCCCGCGGTGGCTGTCCCGTGGTCCGGCGGGGAAACGACGGTTCAACCACATGCACCAGCATCAACGAGGCATCACACCGGATGGCCAATTCCGCCGCACAGGCCAGCACCGCCTCGTCTTCCGTGGAAAACTTCACCCCCACCAGGATCCGCCGGAACCGCGACTCCTGCGGGTCGCCCGACCTCTCCGTTCTGGATGCAATAACCGCTTTCATGATCGCCATCTCTGGTGCTGAACCTAAGTGGCGCACCGCCGGCCGGCTCCACCTCTCTTGCCGTTTTATCACCGTCTTTTGTGGACTTTTCACGGCTTGTCGTACACCGTGCTCCCGGCTAGGCTGCCCCTGTGGAAAGCGGTGAAAAAAGAAAATTCATCGAAGCGTTGTCCCAGTCGCAAATTTACCAGGATTACGAGCGCGCCTTCACCAAAGCGACCGGGCTGCCCCTCAGTCTGCGGTCTGTGGACTCGTTTCAACGGGCGCACGACGGCAAGCGATCGGAAAACCCGTTCTGTCTGCTGATGGCGGAAAACAATCGCACGTGTGCGGCCTGCCTCGAGGCTCAGCAGGAGATCACGGACCAGGCCAAATCGGCGCCGCACACGGTAAAATGCTTTGCCGGTTTGTGCGATACCGGCGTGCCCGTCTCGGTGGGCGACGAACTGCTCGGCTTCCTGCAAACGGGCCAGATTTTTCTGCAACGCCCCACCAAGGCTCGATTCGCCAAGACCGCCCGGTTGCTGGCCCAGTGGGGATGCAAAACGGATTTGAGCCGGCTGGAGGAGGCATACTTCCAGACGCGCGTAATCCCGCTGAAGCAGTACGAATCCGTACTCCGGTTGCTGACCATCTTCGCGCAACACCTGGCCCTGGTCAGCAATCAACTCCTCGTGCGCCGCGTCAACGCCGAGCCGCCCACCATCACCAAGGCCAAGCAATTCATCGACGCACATCAAACCGAGGAAATTTCGCTCACGGACGTGGCCAGGGCGGTGAACACCAGCACCTTCTATTTCTGCAAAATGTTCAAGAAGGCGACGGGCCTGAATTTCACCGATTACCTTTCACGCGTGCGCGTGGAAAAAGCGAAAAATCTTCTGCTGAATCCCAACCTGCGGATCAGCGAGGTTGCCTTTGCCGCCGGCTTCCAGTCGTTGAGCCACTTCAACCGTGTTTTCCGCCGAATTGCGGGGGAATCCCCCACCCAATATCGCGAAAAACTGCCCCGGACTTGAACGCAGCCGCCCGGACGGTTCTGCGCCATTAGCATTCAGCATCATCCGCGGCCAATTTCCGCGACGTTTTTCCCCATGCAATCTCCGCCGGACGAGCGAGATTGCCTCATGAAAAGCCGCCCCCCGCATTCTGATGATCAGGCAACCGGGTCACGGTTCCTGCTCACTTCCGTACTGACCACCGAAACGACAACCCTGGCCAGCGACGAATCTGAGCCGCTCCACGACACGCTGCCGCTGGAAAAAACGCTACACCACCAAGCCACGGCGATGACTGATCTCCTCGTCGAAATCATGGAACGTCCCACGACGCCACGATTCTGGGGAATCAACGAATAGGCCGCCGGCCTGCGCCCGGCACACCAGACTTTCGCCTTGCCGCCACAGCGGTCGCGGAGGAGATCCGCGAGGGAAAATGATCCTGCCCGGTTCCGTTTGGAATTGCTTGAATAATGCGCCCACCGGTCCATCATGTCGCCCGGCTGCATTTACTTTGAAAATGACCAGGCACTCTCTCAATCGTCCACAGACCGTTGCCATCATCGGCGGCGGTCCCGCGGCGGGGACTTTGGCAATCCTGCTTATCCGCGCCGGGTTCCGGGTTGCGCTCTGGCACAAACCCAAGGCCGCGACCCTGATTGTCGGTGAGTCCCTCGTGCCAGCATTAATCCCCATTCTGCGCCAGCTCGGCATCGAGGATGAAGTCCGCAAATACAGCGTCTTGAAACCCGGCGCCACCTTCAACCTGGCGCCAGACCTGTCTTTCTCCTTCTTTTTTGAGGCGCTGCATGGACTGCCACGCTACGCCTACAACGTGCCACGCGAAAAATTCGACGCCACCCTGCTCGCTGCGGCGCGAAAGGCCGGCGCGGCGGTATTCGAGTCTCCCGCGCAACTCACCGCCGAAGCGCACACGGATCGCGTGGCGCTGACCCCGGAAACCCTGGCGGCGACCAACGGTTATTTCTCCGGCCAGCCGGACTGGATCGTGGACGCCACCGGCCGCTTCCGGCTTCTCCCCAACCTGCTCGGTCTCTCCAGCCAGGAAGGGAAGCGCAAGGACACGGCCCTGTTTGCCCATGTGGATCACGCCCACCTGGATCATGAAGGGCACGTTCACACGACGCGCATGGACCGCGGCTGGAGCTGGCGCATTCCGCTGCCCGGACGTGTCAGTCTGGGCATGGTCGTACCGTCCGAGCACCTTCCCCAATGGGGCGCCACGCCCGAGGACCAATACGACGGTCTCTGCCAGCACGATTCGCAGTTGCGACGGGTTGCGGGCCATTCCCGACGATTGACGCCGGTGATGAAATACACCAGTTACCAGCTGGTTTCGGAACGCATGTTTGGCGCGAACTGGGCCTTGGTGGGGGATACGGCCGGGTTTGTTGACCCCGTATTTTCGAGCGGCCTTTTCCTCGGCATGAACGGCGCGTTCCTGCTGGCCAGGGCCCTGGCGAAAGGTTCACCGGAGGCGCTCCAACAGTATGAGCGCGAGAGCAGGCACCACTTGCAGACCTGGCAAAACATTGTGGAGTATTGGTACAACGGGCGCTTGTTCACCTGTTTCAAGGTGGGGCAGAAGCGACGGGACACGCTGCTGGTGAAATTGATTTTCCCCCACATGAACAAACACATGGGACGCGTTTTCGCCGGGGCCGCCTCCCATTCCGCCTACAGCATCGGGTTGCTGCGCTTCGCCATGAAGTATGGTTTGGAGGATGAAAACCCGGAGGATCTGAAGGTCCGTTGAGTCGGAAAACGAAGGCCGCCACCCTCACGCCCGGCGGCACTTGAGCCAGGTGTGAAACTGACCGACCTGGTCTCGTTGCTCCAAAATTTGCAGGCCCGCCGCCTGCAGACAGCGCCATAAATCCTCCGAATGGTACATCTGGCTGTTGCCATTGGCGATGCAGGCAAAGTAAAGCGAGGTTTGCTGCAGGCAAAATGCCGCGGTTTCATTGGGCTGCCGATCCCAGAATAATTCCAGAATGTGCAGCGTGCCGTTGTCGCCCAGGGCGCGGGCGGCGCGTCGCAAAATGGAAACGATTTCGGCCTCGGAAAAACAGTCCAAAAACTGGCTCATCCAGATGACCTCGTAACCCTCGGGCAATTCCCGGGACTCATCCAGCAGATCCACCGGATGAAACGTGACACGATCCGCGCCCTTTCCGCCCTGCACCGCGGCCCGCGCCAGCTCCAGTTGCTGGGGCAGATCGGCGATGGTGACGCGCACTCCTGGATCATACCCCACGCACTGCATGGCCCAGCGGCCAGTGTTGCCCCCGACATCCAGCAGCCGTTTGGGGCGATCAGCAAAAACCAGCGGCAATGCCCCCGGAAAAGCCTGATCCGAGTAATAATGGTCAAACGCCAGCCAGCTTTCACGTGCCGCCGGCGGCAGCGAGGACAAGCCTTGGTAGAACGTGTCCCAGTTCCCGAGGCTCTTCAGGCCGGCGGGCTGGCCGGTCCTGATGGCTTCTTCCAAATGATACAACCCGCGATAGCAAATGTCGTGAACGACATCCATGTTGATACGGGTCATCGGATCTCGCAGCAGAAAATATCCCAGCCGGGTCAGCACAAAGCGCGTTTGTTCGCGCCGGAACAACCCGATGCCCAACCCCGCCTCCAATAACACCTTCACACCGTAACGGGGCACCACCCCCGAGGCCACCACCTCGGCCAAAGTCAGGCCGCGGTCGCCTCCTTTTCGCACCGTCTCCAGGATGCCGGTCTGACGCAGGACCCGGCAGGCTTGAAAGACCACCGGCCCGAACGCAATTCGTTGCGCCGCAACCTTGGCGTCCAAGGCCGACAATTTATCCGTGGCGAAATGCCGTTCCGAATCACTCATCGAAACGCAAGCCCCTTTAATTCCTGGCCGGCCCCAACCCGGTGGACACTGACGCCAGCGCGCGCAACGCCCGTTCAGCCTGGGCCACAAAGGGATTCGCCTGGTCCCAGACATACCCCGCCAGCACGGAACACACCTTCGGCATCATGTCAGGGTTGCGTTGCGCAGCGAACAAAACCTCCGGCAACCGGCCATCATACCAGGCATCAATATACGCGCGGAACGTGTCCACCCCCTGCATCATGAAGTCCGCGTAATCCCGCTGCCAATCCACGGTCTCCCCACGCAGCTGCCGGGCAGCCACCTGGGCGGCACGCAAACCCGATTCCATGGCCAGCGTCACTCCGGAACTGAAGACCGGATCCAGAAACTCCGTCGCGTTCCCCGCCAGGGCAAAGCGCGGCCCGAACAATCGCTTGATGCCGATCGAATATCCCTTGATCCGGTGCGGTGGAAAAACGATGCGCATGTTGGCCAGACGCTTCGCTCCGTTCGGTTCGCTGTTGACGATCGCGCGGAGCTGTGTTTCCGCATCCCCCGGATAACGTTCATAAAATGCCGGCTCCGCCACCACGCCAATGCTCGTCCGCCCATCGGAAAAGGGAATGATCCACAACCACGCGCCCTCGGGGTGCATGCAAATCCAAATTTTCCCTTCATCCCGGCCGGCCGGCCGCAGGTCGCCCGTGATGTGCGTGAACAGCGATTCGCGCACGGGATAAGGCGAAGGGGTTTCAAGATCCAACAGCCGGGGCAGCACGCGCCCGTACCCGCTGCAATCCAGCACAAACCGCGCAACCACACGGAGCATTTCACCATCGGGAGGTTTGATTTCCGCCTCCACCCGATCGTCACTGAAACGCACTTGTGTTACCTCGTGCTCATACCGGATGTCCACCCCCCGCGCCGCCACCGTGTCCGCAATCACCTGATCAAATTCCGCGCGCGGCGCGTGGAAGGTGTATTTCCAACCATCCCCCGCCTGATTGTTGAAATCGAAATCACAGATCTGCTCGCCACGGCGGAAGACCGCGCCGGTCTTGTGAATAAATCCACAGGCCTCGATCGGCGCCAGAAAATCCACTTCCTTCAATAAATCCATGGTGCGCGGCAGCATGCTTTCCCCAATGACAAACCGCGGAAACCGTTGTTTCTCGACCACCAGCACTTTCACGCCGTCCCGGTGCAGGCTGGCGGCCGCCGTCGCGCCCGCGGGCCCCACCCCAATGATCAACACATCCGTGGTTATGGTTTTCATCTCGTCATTCACCGTAGTTCACCCTGCATCCTTCTGTTGTTTCTACCGCTTTCCCGCCGGCACTGCCGGCCGGCCTCAATCCCGCAAACACGCCTGCTGCCCCGCCTCGGACTGCAGCAGCTCCGCGACACGCGCGATATCCCCGGTCAGGGGCCGGTCGCCTTTCATTTCCGCCGAAACGCCACGCACCAGTTCATGCAGCTTCCGATAAGCGCCGCCCATCGCCTGGTCGCGCCCGCGCGCATCCGCCGCCTGCGCCAGCGCCAGCGCTTCAATCGCCAGGAGTTTCCACACCAGGGGCAGCAGCTGTCGCACTTTTCTGGCGGCAATGCACCCCATGCTCACCACATCCTGATTGTTGGCGTTGGTGGGAATGGTTTGAATGCACGCCGGCGTGCCCAGCAGTCTGGCTTCCGCCGCCAGCGAGGTCGCCAGCAACTGGACGCCGCCAAAACCGGTGTTCAGCCCCGGCGCCCCCGCCGCCAGCAGCGGCGGCAAACCCCGGCTGTATCGCCAGTTCACCAGCCGCTCCACCTGCCGGTCCGCGAGCAAGGCCAGTTTGATCAGGCCCAGACACAGATAATCACTCACCATGGCGATCTGCTGGCCGTAAAAATTGCCGCAGTGAATGACCATGCCGCTGTCCGGGAAAATCAGCGGGTTGTCCGTGCTCGCATTCAATTCGCGGGTCACCACCTGCTCGACATGCCACAGGGCTTCCTGATACGCGCCGAGAATTTGGGGTGCGCAACGCAGGGAGTAGGGATCCTGGATCTCGGTGCCCGGATCCTTCGGCTTGGCCTGCGTGCCCCACTGGTGTTCGTCAATGCGTTTGGCGTATTCCGGGTGCGTTCGCAACGCATCCGTGATCCGTTGGGCCACCAATGCCTGCCCGCGAAAGCCGCGCGCGCGTTGTGCTTGTTGACATAATACTTCCGGCTCACCGTTCAACACCTGGAAAAGGCATGCCGTCAGCAGCTCCGCCCACCGCAACACGCGGCCGGCTTCATGCGTGGCCAGGGCGGCCAGCCCGGTCATCACGGACGTGCCGTTCACGAGCGCCAGCCCTTCCTTGGCCTGCAACACGACCGGTTGCAATCCGGCGCGGTGCAATGCTTCCACGGCCGGCAGCCGCGTCCCCTTGACGCGGACGTAGCCCGAACCGACCAACAATCCGGCCATGTGAGCCAGCGGCACGAGATCTCCACTCGCCCCCACCGAACCCTCGCTGGGGATCTCGGGCAAAATTCCGCGGTTCAGCGCCGTCAGCAGCAGCTCAATCAGTTCTTCACGAATTCCGGAATACCCGCGGGCCAGCGCATTGGCTCGCGCCAGCATGATCGCGCGCGTCTCCCCGGCGGAAAACAACGCCCCCTGCCCCACGGTCAGGTGATGCAGCAAATTTACCTGGTGCTGGGCCAGATCGGCGTCGGAAACCCGGAAGCCGCTCAGCGGACCAAATCCGGTGTTGATGCCATAAATCGCGCGCGGTTCGGCGGCCAGTTTCTCCACCAACTGCCGGCTGCGCTGAATGCCCGGGCGCGCTTCCGCCGCGAGCGCGCAGGGCGCATCCTGCATGGCGACCCGCCAAGTTTCAAGAATTGACAAACTATGCCCGTTGATTGGAATCATGCCCAGCAAACAAACCGCCATTTAATCGCAAACAACGCCGCGAAGCAAGCGATCCCCCGCTGCGTCTGATCCGCAGCCCGCAGCTTGAGCTCCACGGCAGCGGAAGGCCCGTTCAAGCCCAACGGGCCGCCAGGAGCTGCAACAGTTCTTCCCCCGTACGCAACCCCTCACCAGGCCGGATCACCCGATTGTGATACAGCAAGTAGGCGAGCGTCAATGGACGCAGGCAGGCCGCGATGTTCGCGGTCTGGACATAGCGCTGGAACGACGGCTGTTGAAACAGCGCCTGAAGCCGGACCGCCACGGCTTCCGCCCCCAGACGCCGGCGCAGAATCGAAGTTTGAATCTCGTAATGCAACCAATCCCAGCCCGGGATCCCCCGCAATTCGCCGCGCTCCCAATCCACCACCACCCACCCGCCATCCGGGCGCACCTTCACGTTCCACGGGGCAAAATCGCCGTGCTGCACGGCCGCGCGCACTTGCCGGCCGGCCAGTGCGGTGATCAGGGAACGAAAGCGCGCCTCTGCGGAACAAACCCGCGCCAGTTCCCGCCACGCGGCCGAATCGCCAAGCACGAGGACATCATCCGCATGCAACCACCCGCCCAGGATGGCCCCGATTTGATCGTCTTGAGCCGGACTGTGCCCTGCGTAAAAATCCATCGCGAACGCGCTGCCGACTTCGCCCGAGAAGCGCTCTCGAAACGCCGGAATCCCCGGCAAACTTGCCGGAAGCTGCCGCAGCACCTCCGCTTCCCGTTCAATAATGTGCCGGGCCGGCGGACGCAACCCCGCCTTCACCACAGCCACTGGAGATTTCGTTTCATCCAGCACCAGCAGGATGAATCTTTGCGCATCCGCCGCTTGATTGCCGACCAGAATCGCCGGAGTCGGCAGGCGGGAGGCCGCCCCGCCCCATTGCCGGCGCAAAAAGGTCGTCCATGGCATCGCCGTATTGCTGTGAATAATCAGCTGCTGCCCGAGGGCGCGCAGCGGGGTCCCGGCATACCACGGCAACAATTTCCGGATTGCTTTGGCGGCCGGTCGTTGGGCCGCGTAAAGCTGTAGCGCGACAGTTGCAGAGTGAAAATTTTGCGGCAACAACAGCAATGGCTTCCCGCGGCGCCGAACCACCGACCACGCCAACCGCAGCGGACTGCCGCCGCCATCCGGCCCGACACGGAACAGCTCCTGGATCTGGGTCAAGGCTGCCATTTCCGGTGTCATCTTGAGTTTCGGGTGTGCCCGCCCGCCGGCGGGCGCGGTCACCGACCGCCTTTCCACTTCCACCCCGCTGCGGCAAAGAGTGTAGGCGCGACTGCCGTCTGCCGCGCGGGCACCCGGGGCGCTGTCTTCGTGAAAGTCATCTTTGCCACGGGGGGTTATTGGAATCTTTTTGCCCGAAGGTCTCAAGCTCTTTGCACGGTTCACAAGCGCCCCGGGCAGCCCCCGCACCTGCTCCTCCATCCGGCAAAGGCCGCCATGGCGCGGAGGGCGCACCGTCTGATCGAGGCTTGAGCCAGGAACGGCGGCCAGCCTTCCCGGAAAGCTTGGGGCATTTCAAACCAGACCGCGGCGGGGGCTGCTGCTTTGCCCCGGACGGGCTGACAGGCCGCGCGGCGGAGGCTGGTTCCGGCCGGACGGGATTCCTTGGGATCACGAACCGCAGTTGGCGGGCGCGCAAGGAGTCATCGGATCACCAGCGGCACGAGCCAGTGGCAGACAACAATGATGGCCGCGATCCCGAACAGATCGAGCACCAGGCCGTGCCGCACCATTTTCAGCAGCGGAACGCAGCCACTGCCAAAGACGATGGCGTTGGGCGGCGTGGAAACCGGCAGCATGAACGCGAGGGAGGCGGCCAGGCACGCTGCCAACGCCGGAGGCACCGGATTGACCCGGGCCGCGTCCGCCACTGCAATCGCCACGGGCACCACCATGTTGGCGGTGGCCGTGTTTGAGGTGGTCTCCGTCAGCAGCACGCCAATGATGGCAAACAGCACCACCAACCCCAGCGACGACTGCACATGGAAGTGCGCGGCCAGACCTTCTCCCGCCCAGCGCGCCAATCCCGTGTTGAACATCGCCTCCCCCAGGGCCAGTCCGCCGCCAAACAACAAAATCGTCCCCCAGTCAATGCGTTGCGCCTGCGCCCAGCCCAGCGTGAATTCACCCCGCCGCCAATTGACGGGCAACACAAACAGCAGCGCCGCCCCCAGCAACGCCGCGGTCGCCTCCGGCAAATGCCGGTCCAGCCATTTGAACCCCGGCGACTCCACCCCCGCCACCATCGCCACGGCCCCCGGCAACAACCACAAAATCACCGTGACGACGAAGGCCAGCAGCACGTTGCGCTCCCCGCGGGTTAACGGCCCCAATCGGGCGCGCTCCCGCTCGATCCAGGCTGCACTTTCTCCCAGCCAGTCCGTCTCCGCACGGCACACCCAATTCAGATAAAATCCCAGCGCCGCCAGGGCAACCAGCGCGAGCGGCAGCCCGAACGCCATCCACTGAAAAAAAGTCAGCTTGTACCCGGCGCTCTTTTCCAGAAAGCCCATGGCAATCAAGTTCGGTGGTGTCCCCACCGGCGTCGCCATCCCGCCAATGGAAGCGGCAAACGCGGTCGCCAACATCAGTCCCGTGCCAAACTTGAGGTCCGTCAGGCGCACCTCCCGACCTTCCCGTTCCGATTGACGCCGGGCCATTTCCCCGAGAATCGCCATCCCGATCGGCAACATCATTGCCGCCGCGGTCGTGTTTGAAATCCACATCGAAAGCAACCCGACGATCCCGGCGAACGCCCACAAAATCCGGCTGGGGCGCCGTCCCACCCAGGGCAGGCTGAGAATGCCAAAGGCGATGCGCCGGTTCAGTCCATGATGCAGCACCCCTTCCGCCAGCAAAAAGCTGCCTAAAAAAAGAAAAATGATCGGGTGCCCGAAGCTGCGGAACATTTCCTTGTTGGTCCCCACGCCGCACACCACACACAGCGCCGGCCCGAGCAACGCGGTGACCGCCAGTGGAATGGCCTCCGTCAGCCAGAGCGTGATCACCAGTCCAAACACGGCCAACAGCCGGTGGGCTTCCACCGTCAAACCGGAAATTGGCAAAAGCCACACCCCCAAAAAAACGAGCGGAGCAGCCACCAAGCCGGCGCGTCGGCGCCACAGATCAAATCCGTCACCCGCGGCCGCCCGCGAAATATCCAAGTCACTCATCCCATCCAACCGTGTTGTTTTACCGGACCGCTGTTGAAGCGGAAAGGGGAAAAGACTCGGCGCGTCCATTAAATCCTTGCGTCGGCAGGAAACCCCGCCGCCCATGCACCCAGTCAACCCTGTCCACTTGTCTTTGCCGTTGACCGCGCTATGCTCCCCCGCGATGAAATGGTCCCTCGCCTGGCTGCTGATTGCCGGTGCCGCAAGGCTGGCTGCCGCGCCGCTGGAGGAACATGCCGCCGCGTATCGCGACCAGCTGACGCAGCGCATTCTGCCCTATTGGCTGGCGACCCTGGATCCCATCCACGGCGGGTTTCTGCTGAGTGCCGACGCTTTGAGCGGCCCGGGCAACGTCACAGAGAAACAGCTGGTGTCCCAGGCGCGCATGGTCTGGACCTTCGCGCACGCGCACCGGCACGGTTGGGACACTCCCCAGCACGCGGCCCTGGCCGCCGCCTGGAACGGTTATCGTTTCCTCACCAACCACTTTTTGGACCCCGCGCATGGAGGTTACTTTTGGAAAACCGACCGCACGGGACACGTCGTTGATGATCGAAAACTGCTGTATGGTGAAGCGTTTGTACTGTACGCGTTTGCCGAGTTGCATCGGGCCACGCAGGCGTCCGCGCCGCTCGTTGAGGCCCGGAAGCTCCACCAGCTCATCCAACAGCGCGCACGGGATGCGCAACACCGCGGCTGGAGCGAACATTTTACGCGGGATTGGCGACCGCTTCCGGATGGCGATCCCCAGGCGGTGGTGGAGATTGCGGGACTCAAGAGCGCCAACACCCATTTGCATCTGCAGGAGGCGTTCACCGAATTGTATGACGTCTCCCATGACCCCGAAGTAAAACGCAGCCTGATCGAGGCGTTGGAACTCAACCGCCAATACTTTTACCCGCGTGATCCCGCCCAAAGTTGTTTTCATCGGCAGCCGGATTGGCGGCCAGTCACTGATCCGCGCAGCGCCGGCCTTTCCTACGGGCACAACGTCGAATTTGCCTGGCTGATGATTCGTGCGGACCAGGTGCTCGGTCGGCCGCCGGATTGGCCGCATTTCTACGCCCACGTGAACCACGCCCTCGCGCACGGGTACGATCATCCGCGCGGGGGATTGTACCATCGCGGTGCGGGCAACGCACCCGCCAGTGATCAGGATAAAGTCTGGTGGGTCCAGGCCGAGCTGCTCGCGGCCTTGACCGACGCGTTGCAGCAGACAGACAATGCCGCGCACCGGGAGGCCCTGGACCGGCTCATCCACTTCCTCGACCGTTATCAAACCGATCCGCGCACGGGCATCTGGCTGGATACCGTGGACGCCGCCGGCACCCCCAAGCGCACCGGCCTGGCACACGCCTGGAAGGCCAATTATCACGACGTGCGCGCGTTGATCAAATTCATCCAGGCCTTTGCGCCCGCATCCCGCTGATATCGTCTCTCGACGCATTTCGGCGTTGCCGGCTCCGACGGAGTTGCGCCAGGATTCGGCATGCGCGTAACATGGATCATCATGGCCATGAGCTTCCCCGTCGCCACCCTGGCCCAAACCAACCTCCCTCCCATTACTCCGGCGCAGGCGCGCGACGCCGCGAACCTGTTCGCGCTGAATTTTTCCGCCTCCGAGATGGAGATGCTGCGCCCCGGTCTGGAAGCACAACGCCGAAAATACGAGCGCCTGCGCCAATTCCCACTCTCGAATGGCATTCCGCCCGCGCTCCAGTTCAATCCCCTGCCCGTCGGGTTTCGTCTGCCCACCGCGCGCAAAAAATTCCGGCCGGCGCCCCTGCCCCAAATCCGGCGCCCGGACAATCCGGAGGCCCTGGCGTTTTGCTCGATCAGCGAACTGGCGGCCCTCATCAAGTCCCGCCAGCTCACGGCCACGGAACTGACCCGTGTGTACCTCGAACGCCTGAAACGCATTGGCCCGCAATTGGAATGCGTGGTCACCCTCACCGAGGATCGCGCCTTGAAACAGGCGCAACGCGCCGACCGGGAAATTGCCGCGGGCAAATGGCGTGGCCCGCTGCACGGAATCCCCTATGGCGCCAAGGACTTGTTCGCCACCCGGGGCATCCCGACCACCTGGGGCGCCGCCCCCTTTATCAACCAGGTGTTCGACTTTGACGCCACCGTCATCCAGCGCCTGGAGGCGGCGGGCGCCGTGCTGATTGCCAAGACCACGCTGGGCGAACTGGCCATGGGCGAGACATGGTTCGGCGGCGTCACCCGGAATCCGTGGAATCTTAAGCAAGGCTCGGGCGGCAGTTCGGCCGGGTCCGCCGCAGGCACTGCCGCCGGGCTTTTCGCCTTTGGCCTCGGCACGGAAACCTACGGTTCGATTCTTTCGCCCGCCGGTCGCTGTGGCGTCACCGGGTTGCGCCCCACCTACGGCCGCGTCAGCCGCGCCGGAGCAATGACCCTGAGCTGGAGCATGGACAAAATCGGGCCGATTTGCCGCACGGTCGAAGATTGCGCGCTGGTGTTGCATGCCCTCTACGGACCGGACGGCCTGGATCAAACCGTGGTTGACGCCCCGTTCAACTACCGTGCGCGCCTGGACGTGACCCGGCTACGCGTGGGCTTCTTGCAAAGTCTGTTTGCCACCAAACAAGGTGAAGCCCGACAAAACGATGACGCCACCCTGGCGGATTTGCGCCGGCTCGGAGTGAAACTGCAGCCGGTGGAACTTCCGGACTATCCCCTGAGCCAGATTTCGTTCCTGCTCTCCACGGAGGCGGCGGCGGCGTTTGACGAATTGACGTTACGGGGGCAAGACGCCGGGTTGCGGCAACAAACCGCCGACGCCTGGCCCAACACCTTTCGCGAACGCCGTTTCGTTCCCGCGGTCGAATACCTCCGCGCCCAGCGCATCCGCTGGTTGTTGATTCAGGACATGGCGAAAACGTTCGCGCCATTCGATGTGATCATCGCTCCCGCCGATGCGGGCATGACCGTGCTGCTGGGCAATCTCACCGGTCATCCCTGCGTGGCCCTGCCGAACGGGTTCACGTCCGCAGGCATGCCAACCAGCATCTGCTTCCTGGGCCGGCTCTTCGGCGAAGCGGAACTGCTGTCGCTCGCCAAAACGTATCAGGATGCCACCAGCCATCACCGCCGCCATCCGGCGCTGTAAGCCCGCATGGTGAGGCTCTGGTGGCACGTGCCGGGCATCGCGCTGGCCGGTTGCCGCCACCGTTTCTTCGGCATGAAACAGCATCCGGCCGGGAAATGCAGCCCGGCGCGGCGTTCATCAGTCCGGAAGCGGATCGTCCTCTTCCGCGCGTCCCCAACGGGAAACCTTGGCCCATTCGCGCTCGTAACCGTCGCACGTGACTTGATAGGCCGGACACAAGGGGCATCCATCGCCGCGAATGATTTCCACATTGGCGGTGGGGGGATAGCGGTGCATGAGTTCTTCCGCAGTGAACCGGATCTTCATTTCCTTTGCGGTCAGCCCCCGGCACGCCAGTTCGGAAATGCCGGCATCCCGCAGGCAGATTTCACCTTCGACGAACAGCACCGAATTTTCCGCGTCAATATGGTGCTGCATGGATTCAATGTATCGTTCGGTCGCCGTGCGCAGCTGCACCTGCTCGGCCGGGGACAAGGTCCGCTGCTCGATCAACTGCTGGATCTGATCCAGCAGGACCCGGAACTTCCGATGATCATCCGTCATGACGGCAATCGGGCCGCGGTCGCCGGGAAGTTGGAGCTGGTTGACCAGGACCGCAAACAGCACCTCCTCTTCCCGGGCATGATGGAACTCATCGGCAATGACACGAAAAAACGTGATGAATCGCAACAGATCCTTCGGCCTCGCCTGGCCGTGGCTGAGTTGGATCACCGCCGTCCGGAAGGAATCCAGCATCTGGTCAATCAAATCATGCTCGGCGCGCAGGTCTTTGAGCAACTTCATGACGGCACAATGACAGGTGCAGGCCCGGGAAGCAATCACCGCGTCGGCGCGCACGACACCACCCGGGTCGCACCAACGCGCCACCGGACGGCTCTGCCTGGATGATAACACACGAACCGGCGACTCAACCGGGGCATGACCGGAGCAGTCTGCCGCGACGCCGTTGTGGCGAGACGAGGGGGGGCCGGCGATGCCTTGCCGATGCTCCTTGCCGGCCGATCAGATGGGCCACGCCAGGGGTGGAAGTTCTGGGGCACGGCGGCCTTACAGAGCCATGCCGCGACACACGCGGACCGGACCTTCTACTGAGAGTCGTTCGCTTGTCCTCCGTGCGGGGGATGATGTCCACCGGATCTGACGAGCCGGCGGATCAGCAAGGGCTGCCTCGGGAAGCCGATGGTGCCGCCCCAGATGGCCCGGGGCAAAACATCCCGGCGTTTACACCGACCGGAACCCCGGGTTTGGGCGCGGCGGCATCAAACCTCCAGGAGCAACCGGGCGGGATTTTCCACCCCGTCCTTCACGCGGCGCAGGAACAGGACGGCTTCCTTGCCGTCTACGATCCGGTGGTCGTAGGTCAGCGCCACGTACATCATCGGGCGCACCACCACCTGGCCGTTCACTGCCACGGGACGTTCCTGGATGGCGTGCATGCCCAGAATGCCGCTTTGCGGCGGATTGACCAGCGGCGTGGAAAGCAATGAACCAAACACGCCGCCATTGGTGATCGTGAAAGTGCCGCCTTCGAGTTCCTCGGGCCTGATCTTGCCGTCGCGGGCGCGTTGGGCAAACTCCATGATGGCGCGCTCAATTTCCGCGAAGCTCAGGCGGTCCGCATCCCGCAACACCGGCACCACCAGCCCGCGATCGGTGCTGACGGCCAGGCCAATGTCGTGGTAGTTGTGATAAACAATATCGGAATCGCGAATGATGGCGTTCAAACCGGGGAACTGTTTCAGGCCATCAATCACGGCCTTCACAAAAAACGACATGAAGCCCAGTTTCACGCCGTATCTTTTCTGAAAGCTCTCCTGGTATTGCTGCCGCAGGGCGAGGATGGAGGACAGGTCCACTTCGTTAAACGTGGTCAACAGTGCCGCGGTGTGCTGGGCTTCCACCAGACGTCTGGCAATCGTGCGACGCAACAAACTCATGCGCACCACCTGCTGTTCCCGGCCAAAGGAGGGCGAGGTGGCCGCCGGCGCCGCAAGGCCGCCGCTGGCGGTCGGCGCGTCCGCAGGGACGGCCACGGGGACCGCTTCCTTCGGCGGGTGTTCCTGGACGTGGCGCAACACATCCGCCTTCGACACCCGGCCACCGGGTCCCGTGCCCGCCACTTCGTCCGCGCGCAAACCGTGTTCGGCCAGCACCTTTTCCGCCAATGGCGTGGGGCGGGCGCGGGTGGCTGCCGCAGGTTCGGGTGTCGCCCCAGGTGGAACGCTTGCCACCTCCCCCTGGCCGGCCGCCAATAGCGCGATCGTCTCACCAACTTTCGCGGTCGCCCCGGCCGGCTTCAAAATCTTGGTCAATTGTCCGGCGGCGGGCGCGGGAAGCTCCACGGTGGCTTTTTCGGTCTCAATGACCACCAGGTTTTCGTCCTTCGCAACGGTCGCCCCCTCGGCTTTCAACCAGTCGCCGATTTCGACTTCAGTAATGGATTCGCCGACTGCCGGCACTTTTAATTCAATGGCCATAAATTAAATCACGCCCCCAGCGCGCTGGCGACCAGGGCCGCCTGTTTTGACTTATGCGCCTTGGCGGAACCCGTGGCGGGACTGGCCGACCGGGGACGGGCGATTCCGGCCAGCGACCAGCGACCGAACAAGCGTTCGCCGAACCGCACCCGGATCTCCGGCCACGCCCCCATGTTTTCCGGCTCCTCCTGCACCCAGAATACCGGTGTGGCGTCAGGATACCGGCGCAACGCGGCTTCGAGCTGCGTGGCGGGGAACGGATACAACTGTTCCACCCGCAGAATCGCCACATCGTCGCGCCGGCTTTGCTCGCGCTGCTCCGCCAGTTCAAAGTAAACCTTCCCGCTGCACAGCAGCACCCGCTTGACATTGGCGGCGGCGGCAGGGGGCAAGGCATCCGGAAGCACCCGCTGGAACTGGCCCGTCGCCAGCTCCTCCAGAGTGGAAACGGATTGCGGATGGCGCAACAGGCTTTTTGGTGTCATGACGATCAGCGGCTTGCGCCAGCGCCGCACCGCCTGGCGTCGCAACAAGTGGAAATACTGGGCGGGCGTGGTGGGATAGGCCACCTGAATATTGTCCTCTGCAGCCTGTTGCAGGAAACGCTCCAGGCGGGCGCTGGAATGTTCCGGCCCCTGTCCTTCCAGCCCGTGCGGCAGCAACATGACCAGCCCGCTCAAGTGATCCCATTTCTTTTCGGCACTGACAATAAACTGATCAATGATGACCTGTGCGGCATTGACGAAGTCCCCGAACTGGGCCTCCCACAAAATGAGCCCGTTCGGGCAGTCCAGGCTGTAACCATAATCGAATCCCAGCACCCCGGCTTCGGAAAGCGGGCTGTTCCAGATGTCCACCGGCGCCTGATCGGGCGACAAATGCTGCAACGGCGTGTAAAGCCGCCCATTCTCATAATCGTGCAGCACCGCGTGGCGGTGACTGAAGGTGCCCCGGCCGCTGTCCTCGCCACTCAAACGCACGCGAACGCCTTCGGTGGCCAGCAACGCAAACGCCAGCGATTCAGCGGCGGCCCAATCCAGCGCGTGTTCCCCGCGCGCCATCTTCCTCCGGGCCTCCAACCACCGCACAATCTTCGGGTGCGGATGAAAGTCCTCCGGCAGCCGGGTTTGCAGTTCCAACAGCGCGGCGAGCTTTGACCGTTCCGCCCCGGTAACCACTTCCTCGACCGGCTCGGGGCCGCCAAAGAAATCCCGCCACTTGCGCGAGCGCTCAAAAATCAGCTGGGTGCCGGGTTCGCTGCGCGCTTCCTGGAGATTCTGCTCCAGCGCCTCCTGCCGGCGTTCCGCAATCTGATCCGCCTCCGCCCGGGTCACCTCGCCCAGTTTGAGCAGGTGCTCCAAATAGCCTTCGCGCACCGGTTTGCGCTGCGCAATGCGCCGGTACAACATCGGTTGCGTGAATGTGGGTTCGTCACTTTCGTTGTGTCCCAGGCGACGATAACCGTACATGTCAATGACCACATCCAGCTTGAACTTCTGGCGGAATTCGAGCGCCAGCAAGACGCATTGTGCCACCGCTTCCGGATCTTCGCCGTTCACATGGAAGATCGGCGCCGGCAACATCTTCGCCACGCTGGTGGCGTACATCGTCGAGCGGCCTTCCCGGGGCCGGGTCGTGAATCCGATCTGGTTGTTCACAATAATGTGCAACGTGCCCCCGACCGTATAGCCGGCGACCCGGCTTAAATTCAGCGTCTCCTGCACCACGCCTTCACCGATAAAGGCGGCATCCCCATGAATCAGCACCGTCATGCTGCGCCGGCGTTCGGTATCGCCCTTCAAATCCTGGCGGGCGCGCACCCGGCCGGTGGCCACGGGATTGACAAACTCCAGGTGGCTGGGATTAAAGCACAACGAGAGATGGACCTGTTTGCCGGTGGCAGTCGTCCAATCGTTGCTATAGCCGAGGTGATACTTGACGTCGCCACCACTGGTGTCCTTGGATTTTGCGCCGGAATCTTCAAATTCACGGAAAATCTCGCGCGGACTCTTGCCGATGATGTTGGCCAGCACATTCAACCGGCCTCGATGGGCCATGCCGAGCACGATGTCGTCCACGCCCTGCTCCCCGGCCCGTTCGATCGCCAGATCCAGCAGAGGGATCAAGCTTTCACAGCCTTCGAGCGAAAAGCTCTTGGCGCCGATAAATTTTTTGCGGATGAACTCCTCGAACATCACCGCATCGGTCAGGCGCGTCAGGATGCGCAACTGCTCCGGACGGCTCAATGACAGCCGGTTTTGCGAGCGCTCGATCCGCTCCTGCATCCACAGCCGCATTTCGTAGTTGTCAATGTGCATGAACTGCACGCCGATGGAGCGGCAATACGTGTTGCGCAAGCGCTCGATGATTTCCCGCAGGGTGAGCAGACGATCCGGCTCCATCGTGGCGCACGCAAAGAGACGCTCCTGATCCGCCTCCGTCAGGCCGTGATAGGCGGGGTCCAGTTCCGGCGGGGTGTCCTTGGGCTGCTCAAGCGGATCAATCTGTGCCACGATGTGGCCGCGCATCCGGTAACTGCGGATCAGCGCATCCACCAGTTCCTGACGGCCGACGATACCGGACACTTCGTGGTGGGTGAACCCACGACTCCGATCCGCTGGCGGATTGAACACGCTGTAGGCGGTAAATTTCGGTCCGGGCGCAAAGGACTTCTCGGAGGCATCCCCATTGATCAAACCGGCAAAATAACGCCGCCATTCGGAAGGCACAGAGGCCGGGTCACGCAAATAATCCGCATACAGACCTTCCAGCCAGGCGAGGCTGATGTGATTGAGATCAACCGGTGAATTAACCATATACAAGCGAATATCAACCGTCGCCCGCCAGTATGACCAACGGGCTGAAGTTTGGAAATGTTAATCGGGCAGGGGTTGCGAAATTGAAGTAACCAAACCGCATCCGTTCCGCTCTTATTAGAAAAGGTTTACCTCGGCTCATTTCACCCGTTATTCTCCAAGCAAAACCAGTGCCGGATCGCCCGTGTGCCCCGCCGCCAATCGGCCGTCGAAATCCCGGGAGGAATGAAGGGTTGCCCCCGGGTTGGCGGCAATCCAAAACCTCCCCCGGCCTGCCGACCGACACCCCGCCAACGGTCTCCCCTTGTCCCTCCTCCAGACGTGGCTGTCCGCAAATCGCTTGCACCGCGCCGCACCGCGGCGCATCCTCCCCGGCATGAACCGTCGCCAATTCGTTGCGGCCACCACGGCAGGTGTGCTGACCCTGGCATCCGGCTGGCCCGTTGCTGCGGCAAATTTTAAAGGCCGGATCCGCAAAGCCATGATCGTCAAGGAAGTCACGGAAGCCGTGCTGGAACCTTTGAAGCTTGCAGGCTTCGACGGCGTGGAGACGAATTACGTGGGTTCGGAGGCCGAAGCCGCTCAAGCGCGCGCGGTCGCAGATCAGCTCGGCATGCGAATCCATTCGGTGCTGCGAGGCTGGATGGAATTCAACAGCGAGGACGCCCGCCAGGTCGAGGATTCATTGGACAAAGTACGGGCGGCGTTGCGTGCGGCGAAGGCATACGGCGCCGATGCCATTCTGGTCGTGCCCTGCCGCGTGAAAGATGTGCCCATGCCCGAACCGTGGGAGTTCGAGATCGCCTTTGACGAACATTCCGGTCACGTGACACGGGTGGTGTCGGGTGACAATGCCCCGTTCGCCGCCTATCTGCAGGCGCAAAATCGTGCCACGGACCGGTCGCGACGGGCGGTGGAAAAATTGATTCCGCTGGCGGAGGAATTGCAGGTGGTCATTGGCCTGGAAAATGTCTGGAACAACTTATGGGTGCAACCTGCGCTCTACCGGCACTTCATCGCCTCCTTTGCCAGTCCATGGGTGCGATCCTACTTCGACATTGGCAATCACGTAAAATATGCGCCGCCCCAGGATTGGATCAAAACGCTCGGCTCCTTGATCGTGAAACTGCACGTCAAGGATTTCAAACTGAATCCAGATGGGCGCGGCGGCAAGTTTGTCCACCCACGCGACGGCAGCATTGACTGGCCTGCCGTGCGCCGGGCGCTGGATCAGGCGGGTTACGACGGCTGGGCGACCATTGAAGATCACGGTTTGGAACTTAACGAGTTCAACCGGCGACTGGATTTGATCATTGCCGGGGAATGAATGACGGCTCGCTCCGCCCGGTGGCGGAAGGAGGCGACACTCAAGGCTCTTCCAAGCGGAAGAACGCGCTGGCGGCGGTCGCCGGCAATTCAATTCGATTCGTGATTTGCGAACCGTTCACGACCTGCCAATCCGGATCAGTCAGAGTGAGGGTTTGCTTGAGGACCATGCCCCGCGCGCCACTGTCCCAAGACAGCACAACATGGTGATCCTGGAGCGAGGGAGCGATTTGCAGATTCGGTTTTGTAAACGGACTAAGATAATAGCCAACAATCGGGTCCCCGGTGTCTGATGCCCACTCCCCTCCGGGCGCCAGCTCACCGCTGGCTTCCAACGAAAAGGAAAGCTTGAGGGTCTTTCCCAGTTTGACGATGGGCTCGCCCGAAGCATCCCGCATGAAACCGCGGAACGGCGCCACCATTTCCACTTCATGTCCGTCCGCCGAGTGCGCGATGTGAATGATGCCTTGATAGACCGGGCCTTTATCGGCCACGAAAGTGATGCTGGAATCAGCATCCGGGGGCGGCAGGTGGAAATCGCCCTCGGAACTGGAATCAAACCAAACCCATTGCGAGTAATATTTGTACGAACCGGGCAGAATCCGCACAATGCCGTTGGTCTGGTCCTGGATCGCGGCGTCCAATTCCGCCTGGTTGCGCGCGCCGTGATTCAGGTAGTGGCCGGTATTGTACTGATCCCGATAATATTCCACCTCCATGTTCATGTCGTACCCGGAGCTGGTGGGATAATAGCCGCCTTCGTTGAGCGCGTAACCCGTCGTTTCGTTGTTGTCCACGTCGAGAGTCACAATCACGTAATAACGGCCCTTCTCCGGTGATCCGCGGCCAATCACGCCCGTGGCGCGAAAATACGCATACAGATTGGATTGATCATGAGTGAATTTAAACTCAACCAGATCCACGTCGGGATGCGCCACGTAAGCTGGAATGTCGCCGGGCAATTTGTGATCCGTATCGTGCGTGTCCGGAATGCCATGATGCAAAACCCCGGGGCCGGCCACCGGATCATAATGAGACGGAACCCCGGCCCAATCGGAAAAGTCGCCATCAATGGTGATGTGGTGAATCGGCTCGGCGGACAGGGGGAAAGCCAGTCCCGCAAGCCAGATCAAACCGGTTTGGAGCAGCCCGCGGCGGCACCGCTGCGTCATCAATTGATAATATCTCATTTGTTTTTTGCGGCGAACCCCGCGCTTTAATGTCCGGGTTTAACTGCCAAATAAATTTCTGCCTCATCCAGTACAGCCTCCGCCCGATGCTTTGCCCGTCACCGTCCACGAGCCAGCCGGGCCGGGTTCACTTGGCTTTAACCGTCCAACCGGCTTTAATCGTCAAGCCCCCTTCATAGGTTGCGCGACTGCGTTCCGCTTGCGCCGCCTGAATCGTGATTTCACCCACCAGCTTTTCATCGGTGAACACAACATTGCCCTGATCGTCCTTCACGTCCTCGGTGGCAAAAAGATTCAACTTGTCCCCATCCTTGAAACCGTGCTGGGTGCCGAGCGAAATAATAATGGCCTGATTGCTCGGAGCGGCCAGAACCTTGCCGGGAGTGCTTCGCAATGCGGCCGCTGCAGCGGCGGTGGCGGCAACTTGCTGGTTGGCGGCGGTTGCTTTTTGCTTGTGGCGCCCCGACTCCGGCAGCGGCACCGGCCTCACTTCATCAATGATCTGCGCCAAGGCCTTGACGGTTGCCTTGCCCAGCGCGCTCTCCATAAATTCCTTGTTGTCGAATCCGATGTTGCCGCCGCGCCCGCCCACGTTGACGCCCACGTCAAAACCCACCCCCTTCTCCGAGGCAGTGGAAGAACCCGTCTTGATGATCTTGCGATTCGCCGCATCCACGAGTCGCCAGTCAATGCGCACGTCCGCCGTGGTCACTTTCGTTCCCAGCTTACCCAGGCTGCCCGGAACAAATCCGCCCAGTCCAATTTTGGATTCCTTGTTGCCGAACCGGGTAACCTTGCCAGTGAACATGAAATCGGCGGCCGCAAACCCGCCCTTCTCGACGGCTTCCGAGGCATCCACCCAACCGTCCTGCCCCATCTTGATCTCGTCCTTCAAGGTCCCCAACTCGCTCGTTTCCAGCACCGTAAATTTATTGATCCGCCCCAACTCGGTAATGAGCATTTCCGCCAATCCCTGCCCCACTGCGGGTTGCCAATATTGAATATGCGCGACGTCACCACTGAACGGCGCAACGATCACAGCTGGTAGATCGCCTTGAGCGCGCAGCGGGATCGGCAGCGCCAACAAAACTGAACCGCCAAGAATTGCGAAGAGATTCCTTTTCATAGAGTCATTGAGGTTAAACGGTTAAGACCGGCATTCAAATGAATTCCCGTCAACGCGCAACAGAACATTGGTGCGGCATCTAACACTCGCGCCCCCGATTTGACAAGCCATTTTGATTCACAACTCCCGCTCCCGCCATTTGCAGACTCGCTCCGCGGCGCGGCCCCGCAACGTTTACCTCAACGCAATTGAGCGGCCAATGCTTCCCCCAACGCCGCCGCCTCAGCGAGTGGACGTTGGCCCTCGGCTCGCCGAGCGGGACCGTGCTGAAATGAAAGAGCGCGCAGAAAAATTTCGTCACCGATCACTTCCGCACAGGCCGCCACCGGACTCTGGCAGCCACCTCCCATGCCCCGCAGAAAAGCCCGTTCGGCGGTTACCGCCTGGAACGTGGACCGGTGATTCAACCGCGCACACAACTGCGTCAACCGCCGGTCATTGGCGCGAATTTCAATGCCAATTGCGCCCTGCCCTGCACACGGCAGCATCACCGTCGGCTCCAGGATCACCGCGCGCACATTGGCCGGCACCGCAGCGCCGGCCAATCTCCCCTCGGACACGATTTGATAATCCAAGCGCCTCAATCCCGCCAGCGCAAGCAGGGTGGCCTCCGGCCCATCCGCGCGGGCCACCTTGGCCAGCCGCGTGGCGACGTTGCCTCGGATCTCCGTAATCTCCAGATCGGGACGCGCCAGAAGTAATTGTGCCCGCCGGCGTGTGCTGCTGCTGCCCACCACGGCACCGGGACGCAGGCGCGCCAGCCCGACAGGCGAACCAGCCGCCGCTCCTTCCCCTGTTGTCCCGGTCCGGTAAATCAACACATCCCGCACGTCGGCACGGGGCGGAGTCGCGCCCAGCACGAGCCCGGCGGGCAATTCCGTGGGTAAATCCTTCAAGCTATGAATGGCCATGTCCGCGGCGCCTTCCAGCAGCGCGACTTCGAGTTCCTTGGTGAACAACCCCTTGGGCAAACCCGGACCGGTTTTGCTCAGGGAGGCGGTTTGCAATTTATCGCCGGTGGTCTTGATCACCTTGATGGCGAACGGCTGGTCAGGATGGAGGGCGCGGCACTGCGCCAGGACCAGGTGACTTTGCGCCAGGGCCAGCGGACTGCCGCGCGTGGCCAGCACAATGGGAGCGGACGCAGTCATGTCAGCCGGAGCAACGCAATTCAGGCACACCGGTCTGCGACCCGTGGTGCAGCGCGGGGACCGTCAACAAGACCCCGGCCTTTTCCCGGATGATCGCTTCGCAACGCGCCATCTCCTCCTTGCGCTGCTCCAGATAATCGTTGGCGATGTGCTGCAAATCGTCCACGTTGTACAGGTAAACATTGTCCATCTGATCCACCACCGGATCAATGTCCCGCGGCACGGCAATGTCAATCAACAGCAACGGACGATGCCGGCGGCGTTTCATCAACGGTTCGAGCCGGGCGCGATCCAGGATGAAATGCGGCGCCGCCGTGCTGCTGATCGCGATGTCAATGTGCTCAAATTCCTCCACCCACGAATCGAACGAAACCGCCCGCCCGCCCAGTTCGGCGGCCAGCGCCGCCGCCCGCTCAAACGAGCGCCCCGCAACGACAATGCCCTTCGCGCCACGGGAAATCAGCGCCCGCGCGGTTTTTTCACTCGTATCGCCCGCCCCGAGCACCAGCACTTCGTGCGTCCGCAGATGGTTGAAAATCTTCTCCGCCAGTTCCACCGCCACCGAGGCGACGGAAATGCTGCCGCGCTGGATGTTCGTGGCCGTGCGAACATGTTTGGCCACGTGGAAGGCGCGTTGGAAAATCCGGTTCAGCCGCGCGCCGGTGAACCCGCCGTGCAATGCGAGTTCATACGCTTTTTTGAGCTGGCCGAAGATTTCGGTCTCGCCCAGCACCATCGAATCCAATCCGCACGCCACCTTGAACAGATGATAAATGCTCTGCGGCTCGGCGAGGGTGTAAAACTCGTGGCGGGCCAGCGGCGGCTGCGCCTGGGCGGCGCTGAGGAATCGGTTCAACGCGGCGCCGGCTTGCTCCGGCGCGAGCGGGGTGGAGAGGTACAGCTCCACCCGGTTGCAGGTGGAAAGAATGACCCCCTCCTCAGCCAGCCCCGCGGCGCGCAATTGCTGCAAGGCCTCCGGGATCCGTGCGGGCGCAAACGCAAACCGCTCGCGTAATTCCACGGACGACGTGCGATGGTTGAGGCCGGCGACAACGATGCTCATGGCTGGTGATGCAAAACCGACAGCAAATTCGCGCCCCAAAAGGTCAGCGTCAGGAAACCAAACGTGCCAATCAAACCGTAGGCGAACCGGCGGCCGCTGAGCCACTCACGCAACCGCCCCAGCAACAGGAGCGCGTAGAGCAACCAGAGCAGGGCTGACCAGACAACCTTGGTGTCCTTCCAATAACTGACCCCTTCCGGGCGCGGCAGTAGATCGCCCGTCACCAGTCCGATCGTCAGGAGGATGAATCCACCGAGCGTCATCCGGAACGCCACTGTGTCCAGTCGCTCAATTGGCGGAAAAAATGAAAACATCGCCCTGGACTTCGCAAATTTCAGCTGGCGGTACTGGGTGAGAAACATCGCCCCCGTGGCCGCGCTTAAGCCGAAGGCGCCGTAGGCCAGCATGATGGTGGCGGCATGCAAACTCGGCAAACTGCCCGCCAGCTCCAGACGCCGGCTGGCCGGCGGGTCGAGCGCGGGCATCAGCGCAAAAACTCCCAGCCCGAACAACAGCGGCGCCGCAAACGCCCCCACATAGCGCAGCCGCGGCCGGGCGCCCAGGAGCAGATACGCCAGCGTGATGGTCCACATGAAAAAAACCGTGGCTTCGTAAAGGTTATGCACCGGGCACTGCTGCACGGCAAGACCGCGCTTGAACATTCCGATGGTATGAAAGCCAAACGCCACCAGCAAAATGCGGTAGTTCACGCGGTCATCGTCGCGGAAGCCTTTGCGCCATAAAAACACCGAATAAACCATGCTCACGCCATAGACCAGCACGGCCAGCAAAAAAAAATGCCGGTCCGAGTTGCTGCCGGTAAACCAGTCCACCCTCTCATACTAAACAGCGGTCCGGGTGGAGCAAGCGGCAAGTGCGATGGCAAAACTTCCGGTTGTGGTCCGGCAGATAGCTCTGGCGCAAATACTGGTTGGCGCTTGCCAGAGCGTTGATCCCGGCCAGCCGCAGCGCTTTGACCAGCCGGTCTTGCAGCACGCCGTTCATCCGTTCCACCCGCCCTTTGGCTTGCGGGCTGTGGGCCAGGATCAGTTCCACCCCCAGTGGCGCCATCGCCCGGCCAAATTGCGTTTGCGGCCCCTTGCCCGCGAGCTGTTCGGCGATGCTCCCCAGGTTTTCACAACAGTAGAGGCTGTCCCGATCCACATACAGGCTTTGGGGCCGCCCGTATTTCCTGATCCAGCCTGCCAGCACGTCGTAGCTGGTGTGCGTCGTTTCTGCCTCGAAAAATTGCGCCCACACCCGGTTGGTCGCATCGTCCACCATCACCAT